>Ga0209475_10000277_pt1 | contig 130053 bp, 120 predicted proteins | sample tdDd471_FD_187128 | JGI IMG/M metagenome (GOLD analysis project Ga0209475, IMG submission 187128) | Marine sediment microbial communities from the Atlantic coast under amendment with organic carbon and nitrate - tdDd47.1 (SPAdes)... | ecosystem: Environmental > Aquatic > Marine > Coastal >... | reverse complement strand
GCCAAGGCGAAGCCGATGCGTATATTCGCTATTATGCAAAGTACCAGCCTTTTCAATTATTTTTCCAACCATATTCTCAAAATATTCATTTAAAATATATTTTCCATACACTTTCAAAAATCTATTTTTAAATATACCATATCTTTTAATTGTTTTCCATTTTCATACATTTTATGATCATAATTATCTATAAAAAAATCCTTTATTGTATGGGAATATTTAAACCCGAATTTTTCATAAAAAGCAATTATTATATCACCTTCTCCTGTACCAACCAATAATTGTTTGCCTTTATTTTTTATGGTTTCTATTATATAATTTACCATAATACTTCCATTTCCTTTCCCCTGATATTTCTCATATGTTGCTATATTTTTGATTTCATATATTTCCTCATTTTCTTGTGTTACTACAGAAACGGTTTTTAAATCATTATCAAATAAGGCAAATAATTCACCTCTGTAGAGATATTTTTTAACCATACTTTCCTGTTCATCACCTAATAATAATAAGTCCATATATTTATCTTTATTATCCATTACTTTTATTATTTCCACACAATTACTCCTTACATTCAACTATACATTCATTAAATCGGCCTCCTTACAGGGCATTACCAAACCTTTTTTGCTTGTGGGTCTGGTAATATTTATCTGAAAGTGTTACCGATGTCTCCGGCATACAAGTGTAACATTTCATCTAACGTTCAGCTTATCAGACGTTTCGCCGGCCTTTTGGCGAAATGTGCCGAAGGCCGAGGAGCGAAGTGACGAAGCTGATAAGCGTTGTTAGATGATTTTTTCGAAACTACCACAATTAACTATTTATTAATCTTAAGAAAGCCATTTTCTGGATCTATTGGGTAATAATGCCCAGATTCCTTTTTGGTTCTTATGTCAGTAATATTGATTTGTTGTTTTTTGACTTTAAAAAATACCCACGAGTCAACCGGTCTACACTTAAAATAATGATATTCATTATCTGTACCAGAATAAAACATCATGCCCCAGCCAGAAGGATTGCCTTTTATCCATTTTTGGAAATATACTTTCACTTCTGAGGGTGTACTACTTTTAATATGACTGCAGTTGATTGCAAAAGCAGCGATTACAATTAGAAATACAAATTTAATATTTTTCATAAAATTCCAGCTTTCGAAAATTTCATCTAACTAGTTCATATCCGCATTATTTCGCAATTGATGCTCAAATGGCGATATATCCGAATTTCGGATAAGCAACTATAGACACTCCCACACCTTTAACACAAGCAAAAAAACACTTTCTTAAAGCTCACTTTGCACATCATCAATAATTATCAAGGTTTCATCCGCCATAAACCCAACCTCGGAGCTCAGAGCCTCCGGCCAGGGTCAGAGCATCCCAATGGCTCAGAACATCCCGGCGACGTCCAGGCTTCTCACAAGTCCCCCGACCGTGTATTAAAGAGACTAAAAGACTATCCCAGCTACCAGGCCCTTCTTTCTCCCCCTCTCCCTTCCCAATCTTCAAAACCGGGAGAGGGGGCCGGGGGGTGAGGGAATAAGCACCAGGGGGCCGGGTCGCGAATGCTTCAAAAAACTTTAAACTTTCACCTTGTTACTTTATACTTTTACCCACCCCCTCCACCTCTTGACAGTCATTCGATATAATATTATAATAAAAAAATATGTTTTAAAAAATATTTTCAACAAAAGGAAACTCGTGACTAAAAACCAATTTTTTACCAGACGCTCAAATAACATACTCACCATAGCTATTGGAGTCCCTGTTCTGGCCTATATCCTTTTGGTATCAACCACCACCCTGTTTTCAGACTTTACAGGTTTCCTTGGCATGGTGATTCTTGGAGTTGTATATTGAACTGTTGTTGAGTGGCATGCAGCCAGGCGGTTCGCCTGGGACGTTGAACATTCCATCGGTACCCCGCCAAAAAAATTAAAGTTCACTCATCCTTTGAACTTACTCTTTGTTGCATACAATGTTATATATTGGGTGCCCATGATTCTTCCCTTTACAGGAATAATGGAGTATCATACAGGTTTTATTGTTTTTTTTATTATCATAATAATCAGGGCAATCGCAAATCTTTACAGGAATAATTTCCTCACTCTGGAGCAGGCAGTACTTTTTCCACTCAGAATACCATAAATAGTTTTTTATGGGTGGGGAAGTTAACAATATTTTTTTGAACTGGACTTAATCCGGAGCAATCTACAAAAGCAAAGGTTTGATTATGAAATTTCCCTGGCAAAGCAAGTTAACAGGAGAAGAGTTTTTTCATTTCAAATTATTCGATCTATTTATTTTCGTACAACCTTCCCAGTGTATGCGACATTTTCACCGTAGCTGCTCCCTGAGCAAAGTCGAAGGGCAGCGAATGTAAAAATGTGGCGAAGCCCAAGCCCGAAGTACCCAGCGCTTTACACTGCGTTACACGAAGCGGCCGTTGCCACAGAAAGTTTCCTTCCGTGAGAGTAACAGATGCCGAACACGGAAAGAACGTTTAAACGTCCAGACAAATTAAACATATATCATCTTCAAACTTATCAGATTTTCTGAATATATATAATTCTTTCATCAAATTATTTATAAAAATATTACATTTATTATTGGAATATTGAAGAAATATTTTTTCCATGTTTGCATCTTCAAAAAATGTATCATCATCAATTGGACAAGACTCAACAAGACCATCTGTGTATAAAAGCAATTTGCTGTTTGCAGGCAATATTTCTTCAAAATTTTCAAATTGTTTATTAGCTTTATATAAAGTATTGTTTGAAAACATAGCAATTGCCGGGCTTCCGGGGCAATTTAATTGATAAACTGATTTATCACTTATTATATATGGATGAGAATGGCCTGCATTTGAGTACAGGAACTCTCTGGAGAGTGGATCATATATACCATAAAATGCAGTAATAAAATTACCTGCAGTTAAATCATCGAGAATATCATTTAAATAATATAGTAATTTTGCCGGATCATTTTTATGCAGTCCAGATTGATGAATTGTTGTTTTAATCATTGATGTGATGAATGCTGCATGAACTCCATGCCCTGACACATCACTAATGAAAATACCTATTTTTTTTGAATTTCTGAAGTGTATATAATCATAGAAATCCCCTCCAACATTATCCATAGGTTTATAAAATGAATATATGTATTCATAAGGATCTTTTTGGGGCAATAAATGCTCCTGTATTTTTCGGGCATGTGTGATTTGAAACTGTATTTCATTGGATTGAGCCTGAAGAAGTTTATTGCTGTTTTGCAGCTTTTCTTCATTGATTAGATTCTCTTTTTTAAAATGATTAACAATTAGAAAAAGCAGCAAAAAGGCAATGCTGAAATTAATTATTAACGTTTTTGCAGGGTTTGCAAATGCATGAGCAGTAACACTGATATTCCCATTCTTATATAAAATTAAACTGATGAATAGAAATGCTATGAAATTTATTACACTAAAAAATAGATATAGTTTGTTCTTTTTATAAAATATTAGCGGAAGAACTCCTGAAATGAAGATAAAAAATACAGCCAGGATTCCTGTTATAAAATATATGAATATTGAAGCTAATGTTGATGCGATGCAGAAAAGAATTATTGCGAGAGATATTTTTCTTTTATAATTGAGAAATAGAGTAAGAAAGCAAGTAAAGCTGAGAAATAAATCGAATAGTGGGATAATAAATTTTAAATTAATACGTGCTGTATATTTCAACATTCCAGTAGAAAAAAAGTAATTACTTAATAAATTTATATTCGGTTTTTCGTATGGATAGCCCAAAATGAAAAGAAAAATGCTCATAAAAAATAATATTAGTCCACCAAAGAAAGCAATGCCATTAAGAATTTTAATTTTTTTGACATCATCTATTGAGATGTTAGCGTCAATGCCAATATTTAAAATCGATTGATATACGTTTTTAATCATTTTTATCACATACAATCCCGCCAGGACAGTGGACTCAAAGTTAAAACGACCGTTTCGTACAACTAGTCTATATCCGCATTACGGATAAACCACCTCTGGTGGGGTATATGTACATTTCGGATATACAATTATAGATGTCCCCATGCCTTAAATTCAAGCAAAAAACACTTACTTAAAGCTAACCTCAAAGAGTAAAATCTCCCCCACCCTGCACACATCACGAACAATCTTCAGGAATCCGTTTCCCTTCCCAAACTTCAAAACCAGAAAAGCAGACCAGAGGGAAATTAAAAAAGCACCGGAATTATCTCCGGTGCTTTTCATTTACACAGATCAGGTAATCTCGCCTGTGCTTTCAGGAATATGTGCCACAACATCAGATGAATGAAGGAACAAAAAAGGTTTTCCTTGATGCGTTCTTTTCGTAGATAAACATTTTTTCTTTCTCCAGGACTTTCCTATCACCAGAAAGTCCTGGAGAAAATACTATTGAGCACCTGTCATATGAAGTACCGCGTGTCTCGCAAAAGTCATTGTTTTGCCAACAGCTACACCTACTATTAGTTCCGGATAAAAATTGTCCGCAAAAAATCCGCCGGCAATATCTCCTGCTGCGTAAAGCCCCTCAATTGCATTTCCCTTAGCATCCAGTACCTGTGTATTTTCGTTGATACGAAGTCCGTCCATTGTCGTCAGCAGCCAGCCTCCATATGTATATCCATAGTAAGGTGGTTTTTTCAACGCAAGCAGATCCTTTGCCGATTTGCCAAAATCTTTATCTTCACCATGTTGTGCCATATCGTTATAACGCTCTACTGTATATTTAAATTCTTCAACAGGTAATTTGAGTTTCTTTGCCAGGCCTTCTATTGTTCCTGCTTTCTTTATATATCCCTTAAGCCTCATCATTAAAATAAGGCCAAAATTCATAAACCGCCCCATTCCTTCATAGGTTTTGGGCGTACTTTTGCTTGGTACCATTCTTGAACAACCTACAGTATTAAAGATCTTTACATGTTTCCAGTAGTTACGATCCCAAATGATACAGGCAACACCGTTCTTCTCGTTTTGCAGTGGATTAAGAATGACATCATAGGGAACAGATTCATTGCAATAGCGTTTTCCATCCATATTGACCTTCATGAAAGGCTGACTCCCAAAGAAAAAGGAATCAAAAGAGCCCCCAATTCTAATAGGAATATCTGATTTTTTACCCGGCTTTGCAATTCCTCGATCGAACACCATCGCCGACGGGTATTTGTCTTTCTCTCCCCCGGCCCATATCCCTGCTTTGATACCATCACCGTGGTTTCCTTTTTGTACGTACCTGAGTACTGACATAGCGGTAGCTTCAGGATTAAGTTTTCCCACCAGTTCCTCTTGAGCCGCATAACCACCAGTGGACAGCAGAACACCCTTACTTGCATTAATTCTGATATATTTACCATTCTTCTTCCTGGCGATCACTCCAACGACCCTGTTTCCATCTTTAATGAGTTTGACCATAGGTGTATTAAACATACATTTGACACCTAAACTTTTAATCTTCTTTACGAAAAATCTCTCTAATACATATATACCCGCATGGATTACAGCAAAAGGTCCACCTTTGTGCAAGGGGACCAGTAATTTCGTTTGCGTAGGATAGACCTTGAGTCCCCCATGGTGGCCATCGGCAATGTCATATTCAGCCACATGTTTGATGCCATATTCCGACAGTTCTTCAGCCAGAAAATCAAAGGCCGGGCCGCTTTCATCCGCCCAGAGTCGTATAAGTTTTTCATCAACTTTGTTAGACCCTCTATATTTAGACGGCTTGTAATCAGGACTGTATACCTGCTTCTCTTTCATGAACTTCGTTCCGTAATTTACCAGTTCTTGTACGATCTCTTCTTTATCGATTTTGGCTTTATCACCGACCGCTTTTTGAGCCTTAGTATCAATTGCCCCCATATATGGCTTAATAAAACCCACTCTTTTGTTCTTCTCTATGACAAGGGTCTTTGCTCCCTGCTTCCCGGCAGCAATAGCAGCCATCATACCTGCATTTCCGGCACCACAAATAAGTATCTCGGTTTCGATTGTTTCGGTAATAGCTGATTGAGGAATCTCTGGTTCTGAACCATGCCATGGGTTATTAGTTTCAAAGGACTTTGGTATCTTTTCCATTGTTTTCTCCTTTTTCATTATAGTGTTCCATTGCAATAATTCCTGAAGAATAACAGACAATAGACACTTAAGATACAAACGTAACTTACTTGACAAATGTACAGAATCAATTTATTATTGTCAAGTTTGACGATACCACTGCTATATTTATGCTACAAAATCTCGAATAATGGTGCATATAATGAAACAAGACAAACGCTCAAAACGAACAAGGGCATGGCTCCTTGAAACGCTATTAGAACTAATTGAAAAAAAAGATTATTCTGAAATAAGCATTACTGAACTTACTGAAAAAGCTGACATTGCAAGACAGACCTTTTACCGAAACTATGACAGTATGGATGAGATTCTTTTATCTAAAATGGATGAAATCCTTGATGAATATATGGAAAAGGTTCAAAAAAATCTGGAGACAAATAATGATCCAAGCTGGGATTTTGAAGTAAGGCAGCTGGTATATGTATGGCAGCGAAATGAAGCACTCTTCAAAGCTCTGCAAAAAGCAGGCCTTGCACTTCAAGCTCTCGAAAAAATATCAGAATTCTTTTCCCTGTTTCACATGAAGGCTCAAAATCTTAATGAACTTGATGAAAACCATCAATACCTGGTGTATTTCCTTGGGGGAGGAGTTTATATGGTTTTAAAGAAGTGGTTTGATAATGAGATGGATATCCCCATTGAAACATTAACTGATCTTTTTAAAAAGGCTGCCAGGCATATAGATCAAATTGCAGAAGAATATATTAAAAGCTAAAAAAAATATTTCCTGATATCAAGGCTTCATCCGCCATAAACCCAACCTCGAAACTCAGAACCTCCCGTCAGAATCAAGCCTCTTAAAGTCCCCCTCAGGGGGATTCAGGGGGCCTTGACAAAAGCCCGATTCTGTAGCATAATACTAAGCAGTCCATTACACAGAAGAGAGCGAATCAATGAATATACCCACGAAGGCACCCGTCACTCCCCTCAACTACGGCGCCATTGCCGAAGACCTCTTTGCCCAGGCTGCAGCAACCGGGGGCCTTGAGAAAAACCTCTACCTTGAAAAGTATTCCGAGACCAAAGATGTCAACGGTATCGCCTGGCTCTTCATCGCATCATGGCTCCAGTACTTTAAAAACGATCAGCCCGAAGAAGTCTACCTGCAGGCCCTGGAGCACCTGGGAATTACCGGCGAGCTTCTCGATGAGATAGAAAAGCATCCCTTTAGAAAGTGCTCTGAGCATTTCTTTTTCGGCTTTCAATACTATATCATGTCATTCTATCAGAATCTCGATTTTGATCTTTCACGAAAGGTATCAAACACCATCACGAAGCGCTCGTCTGCCTTTGAGCTTTCCTACATGAGAAAGGGCTCTTACCAGATCAAGATGCTTCCCTTTCACATTATCGGAAAACTTTCCGCCGCCTTTGCCCATAACTACTCAACCCTGGCTGACGCGACATCACAAAGTCTCTCAAAGGTTTTTGCAAAGAAAAAAGAAGTGGAACTCGCCTTCACCTTTGAGCGCACGCCAAAGCGCCGGCATATACAGCTCCAGCGGCCTGAAGTCATTGTCTACAAAAATGAAGAGTACAACCCCAACCTTGAGACCGTCTACCGTACCGGAATATCCGATTACATCTCAATGATTTCATACCCCCTGGCAACCATGGGCATTCTCTACTTCAAGAATCTCTTTCTAAATTCCGGGTACCGGCACATGGAGATCAACCTGCTCCCCGACCAGGTACCCCGGTTCTTCGACGGGCACTACTACCAGATGAATGATGAGGGGTACTTTTACCGGGACACAGATCCCGAACAGACAAGAATGTTCGATTCATTTGGTGAGGAAGTTCACTACACCCGTGAGGCGCGCTTTGCCTTTACCCGGAACGGCGAACTCGTCATGGGTCTTGGTCACGACTATGAAAAAACAAATCCAGAAGTTGATATTGTCACCACCTACAATACCGAAAAGAACCGCTACATCCTTTACTATGATATGATTATGCCCTGGCAGAGATTTTACGTCTCCGTGGCAATGGATCTGCGCAGCCGAATAAAAAAAGAAAAGAACATAGACGTGCGCCGCAGTGACTACAAGACCCTCAAAGGAATTTTAAAAAAAGAATACCCCCGTGAGCTGAAAGAGGCAAAAAAGAAACGGATAAGCGGCAACCTGTTGTTGCCCCTCCTCTTTCTCGGGTCAGCAGCCGCGTCGGTTCTTGTTCCGCCCGAACTTCCTTTCATAAAATATTTACTTCTCTTCTGCGCCGGCGCGGGAATGGCCGGGGCCATGGGCAGAAGGGCCTACCGGAGCCTTATCTACCGGGTCGAGGTTCTGAAAAAAGAAGACGTTCTCGACTACCGGGCCCGGGAAAACTTTATCATGAGCGGCATTGACAGTGAAAAAAACAGTGCCATGGAAATATCTTCACGGACCCTGCAGGTTTTCAACCGGACCATCGAAGAAATGAAGAAAACCTCTGTTTCAACTACAGAAATCCTCAATGCTCTCGAGGAGTTCGGCAGGTCGAACCAGACCAATGTCGAGGCCCAGGAGAAGCTTCAGATGATTATTCAGAACCTGGTCACCCAGGCGGGGGTGATGAACGATAAAACCACCGAGCTGCTGAACAATCTTATCACCCAGGTCAATACTTCCTTTAACGAAATTTATAAAACCTCAGAAGAGACCAACACGGTTACCCAGCAGCTGATCAAAGAAACCGAAAAAATTGACGTATCCCAGCAGATGCTCAACGACATCACCGACCAGATAAATCTTCTCAGTCTCAACGCGAGCATTGAGGCGGCCCGGGCGGGAGACCATGGCCGGGGCTTTGCGGTGGTGGCCGACGAGGTGAGCAAGCTGGCTGAGAAATCCCAGGAAGGTGTGAAAGAGATTAATATTATCAACGATACAGTTCAGTCAGGTATCGACCGGGTCTACCATGAGAACATCCGGGCCGTCGACCAGCTCAAGGGTATCAACGAAAGCATGTCAGAGGCCCTCGGGGTGATCAATGGAGAGATCAAGAAACTTCCTGATAATATTGTGACCTCAGTTGACGCCGCCTCAAGTGAGGTGGAAAATATCGCCGCGGTTTCCGAAGAGCTGACCGCCAGCATTGAAGAGATTACCGCAAACGTTAATTCGATAAACCAGGTGAATGCTGAAACCATTGAGCAGATTGAACGCGAAAAGCAGGAGATTTAGGGGTAAAAGTTACAAGGAACAAGTGGCAAGTGGCAAGGTGATGCCCCCATCCCTGCCGGAGGGCTGATACAGGTCAGCTAAATGCCCTCACCCCGCCTCCGGCGCCCCCTCTCCCATTAAGAATTGAAGAAAGGAGAAGGTTCCCTGTCATGGTTCCGGTTAACGGCGAGAAGAGCTGTCCATGATCGCCGCTTCAATTCTATGATACAAAACATATATATCAGTATTTATTTCTTTATCAGTAACCCTGATAAAATGTATCCCTTCTTTCTCCCCCTCTCCTTTTCTTTTACTAAATGGGAGAGGGGGCCGGGGGGTGAGGGCACCGCCCCCGGTCAGAAGCTGCGGGCTTTCCCAAAAAGCAGAAAGGGTCAAAAACATTGATTTTAGGCCTCGTTACCCGACACTTTTCCTCTTTCCCCTCTTGACAGTTGCTCTAATATACTTCATACTACCCGGCCAATACACTAAATTAAAAGAGGATAATCATGAATGTTTCGTTAAATTCATCGGTCTCCCCCCTTGATTACAGCGCTATTGCCGAGGATCTCTTTGCCCTGGTTCAGGAGACAGGGGGCTTAGAGAAAAATCTCTACTTTGAAAAATATTCCGAGACCAAAGACGTCAATGGCTTTGCATGGACCTTTATCACCGCGTGGCTCAGATACTTTAAAAACGACCAGCCCGAAGAGGTCTACCGGCAGGCCCTCGATCGAATCGGCCTGACCGGCAGGCAGGTTAATGAGCTTGAAAAAAATCCCTTTAAGAAATCCTCTGAGCACCTTTTTTTCAGTATTCAGTACTACCTCCTCTCCTTTTACCAGGACCTTGATTTCGACCTGACCCGAAAGATTGCCTCTACCATCACCAAGCGTACCTCATCCTTTGAGCTCTCCTTTCTCCGCAAGGGCTCATTGCAGTTTACCCTGGTCCCCTTTCACATAATCGGCAAACTCTCAGGGGCCGTTACCCATAAGTACTCAACTATTACAGACTCAACGTCGAAGAGTTTATCAAAATTCTGGGAGAAGAAGAAAGAGCTCGAGCTTATCTTCACCTATGACCGCACGCCGAAGCGGCGTACTATTCAGCTGAAACGCCCGGCACGCATCGAGTACAAGGGAACAGAATACCAGCCGGCTCATGAAACGGTCTACGGCACGGGAATCTGCGACTACATTTCGATGATTTGCTACCCCCTGACCACCATGGGTATCCTTTATTTTAAAAATCTCTTTGTCAATTCAGGATTCCGCCATCTCGAGATTAACCTGCTTCCTGATCAGATTCCCCGGTTCTTTGACGGCCACTATTATAAAATGGATAGCGAGGGCTACTTCTTCCGTGACGACGACCCTGAAAGAAAAAGAATGAAAGACTCCTTCGGCAAGGAAGTTCACTACTGCGAAAAAGCACGCTTCGCCTTTGACAAAAAAAGTAATCTTATCATGGGTCTTGAAGAAAACTACAGGCAGAATAATCCTGAAGTCGATATCGTTACGCACTACAACTCAGACAAAAACCGGTTCATCATTTACTACGACATGATTATGCCCTGGCATAAGTTTAATGTATCGGTGGCCATGGACCTGCGCCAGCGAATCAAAAAAGAAAAGAACATCGACGTTCGACAGGTAGATTATAAAACCATCAAGTCGCTGCTGCAAAAAGACTACGCCCGTGAACTCCGGGAATCAAAAAAGAAAAGAAAAAGCGGCAACCTGCCCTGTGCAATCATTTCCCTTGCCGCGGCTGCGGGCTCATTCTTCGTGCCGGCAGAACTTCCTTTCATACAATATCTTTTACTCTTCTTCGGCAGCGCGGGACTGGCCGGGACAATCGGCAGAAGCGCCTACCGTCGCCTCATCTACCGTGTCGAGGTCTTAAACAAAGAAGACGTTCTCGACTACCGGGCCCGGGAAAACTTTATCATGAGCACCATTGACAGTGAAAAAAACAGTGCCATGGAAATCTCTTCACGGACCCTGCAGGTCTTTAACCGGACCATCGAGGAGATGAAAAAGACCTCTGTTTCGACGACAGAGATCTTAAATGCCCTCGAAGAGTTCGGCCGCTCAAACCAGACCAATGTTGAAGCTCAGGAAAAGCTTCAGTTTATTATTCAGAACCTGGTCGACCAGGCGGGGGTGATGAACGACAAAACCACCGAACTGCTGAACAATCTCATCACCCAGGTCAATACTTCCTTTAATGAAATTTACAAGACCTCAGAAGAGACCAACAAGGTTACCCAGCAGCTGATTGAAGAGACAGATAAAATAAAAGTGTCGCAGCAGATGCTCAACGACATTACCGACCAGATAAATCTTCTCAGTCTTAACGCAAGCATTGAGGCTGCACGGGCGGGAGACCAGGGCCGGGGCTTTGCGGTTGTAGCCGACGAGGTGAGCAAGCTGGCTGAAAAATCCCAGGAAGGCGTCAAAGAGATCAACATTATCAATGAGACGGTTCAGTCAGGGATTGACCGGGTCTACCATGAAAATATCCGGGCAGTCGATCAGCTCAAGGGAATCAACGAAAGCATGTCCGAGGCCCTCGGGGTAATCAATGGAGAGATAAAGAAACTTCCCGATAATATTGTGACATCAGTTGACGCCGCTTCAAATGAAGTGGCGAATATCGCTTCGGTCTCTGAAGAGCTGACCGCCAGCATTGAAGAGATTACCGCGAATGTGAATTCAATCAACCAGGTGAATGCCGAGACCATTCAGCAGATTGAACGGGAAAAGCAGGACATTTAGAGGTAAAAGTTGAAAGTTTCAAGTGAAAAGTAACAAGTGGTTGCACCGATTACCAGTCTATGGGAAAATAATCTTTGAGAAATTTGCCGCACCAGTGTGTGCCGGTATTTATTCCATCAAATATCGGATCACAGACCCGGGCCGCGCCGTCGACGATGTCAAGGGGCGGCTGAAAATCATGAAGCTCCTCTTTGAGTTTTGACAGCTGAACCGGATCTTCATCGGTTACCCATCCCGTATCAACGGCATTCATAAATATGCCAAAATCCGCAAGCTCTCGTGCCGAGGTATGAGTCAGCATGTTAAGGGCGGCCTTTGCCATGTTAGTATGGGGGTGGCGGGCTGCCTTTTTAAACCGCATGAACTTCCCTTCCATGGCTGAAACATTGACAATATGCTTTTGCCCCGTATTACTTTTTTTCATCAAAGGTGTCAGCTTGTTGCAGAGAACAAAGGGTGCGATTATATTTACCAGTTGTATTTCGAGCATTTCAGCTGTTTGAATCTCACCAAGTTTCAAACGCCAGCTGTTTGTACTTCGAAGGTCAACCTGCTGCAGGTCAACATCGAGTTCACCTTTCGGGAAAACAGTATCCGTTGACAGGGTGTTATCATAGGCATAAGGAATCTGCGACAGCTGTGCCGATTCCCTTAAACCGATTCCCGGAAGTTTTCCATGCCAGTTTACCGGCAGTGTGCTGCCAGCTTCTACATCTGATGCGGCAAGAGAGTTTATTTTTTCATTGCAAAGCAGAAAGTTGTTCATCAACTTTTGGGCAGCTTCGGGCAGTTCTTCGCAGGGTTTATTTTCATTTTCCATCAAATGAGTGTAAAACCCCGGGGGACGGCGGACAGTCTGAGCTGCATTATTGATAAGAATATCAAGGCGGTCAAAGGTCTGTTCAATATGACTGCAGAAAATCTCAACACTGGGTGTGTGCCTGAGATCAAGTCCGTAGATATGAAGCCGGTCTTCCCATTCAATGAAATCCTTTTCTTGAGAATAACGAAGGGCTGAATCCGCGGGAAAGCGGGTGGTGGCGATTACCGTCGCGCCTGACCGCAGCAGCATGAGAGTCGCCTGGTATCCGATTTTCAGCCGGGATCCGGTTATCAGGGCAACCTGTCCCGTCAGGTCAGCGGTCTGAAAACGTTTTTTGTAGTTTAAGTCTGCACACTGTGCACACATGGTATCATAAAAGAAATGCAGCTTAGTAAATTCGGCCTTACAGACGTAGCAGTTTCTCGGGGAGTGCAAAGAAGCTTCTTCATGTATATTTTCAGCATTATCTGAAATCTGCAGTGGAGCGCTAAATACCGCAGCCTCCCGGGCAATACGGATTCCTGTTGCCGCTCGCGCCTTTTTCTCTTTAACAACTACCTGCTGTCTTTTAATATTACGAATTGTCTTTTTTCTCAGCTTGAGCTGATCTGCATCAGGTTTAGAGAACTTTCCTGATACTTTCATGATTTCTATCTGCGTTTCCTTCGGTAAGGCAGAAAAGTCTTCATAGTTATCTGAGAGCTGCTTCAATATATGAATACACCGATCAATTTCCTTGAGCGTAAATGTCTCTTTATCTTTAATATGCACGTTGTCTTCCTTACAAACGAATGTCTCAGGCGTAAAGTGTAATCAATCCACGAGATTGACCACACTTAATCGGCAGGTGCTGGCGTGCAAGGTATTTTTAGATGGCTCAGCAGGGGTTTTACTACAGGCCTGAGTTCTCTTAAATTCCTTCAATTCTCCATGAGACCAGCCTTATCTTCCTATGATATAGCGGTGGGGATCTACCTCTTCACGCAGTATATGCAGTTCTTCAGCATGAGGAGGCTCTGTATCGTTCAGTCTCTCCGCCCATAAAAGCTCGAATCCGCAGTTCTCCTGGACATTCTTTCGGCTGTAACCGGGATTGATAGAAAGAACCTTCATGCGTTTACTGTCATCATCGAAACCCATTATAGCCATATTGGTAATAATGCGGTAGGGACCTGAGTCCTTAGGCAGTCCAGCATCATACCTGCTGGTGCCGCCCTGAAGATATCCGGGAGAAGTAATGAAGTCCGGCTTTTCAGTAAACCGTCTCACATCCTGCGGCGTCATTATCATGGTGCGCCAGCAGAGTGACGCCAGGTCATTGGCACCGCCTGATCCGGGAAAACGGACCTTCGGCCTCTGGTGATCATCACCGATCATGGTAGAGTTTATATTTCCGTACATATCGATCTGAGCGCCGCCAAGAAATGTATAGTCAACCATTCCCCGCTGACATGTCTCCATAATCTCAGGCATGGAACTCGCCATGAGTGCCTTGTGGAAAGTACGTGAGTCACCAACAGAAATGGGCATTGAAGGCAGAACAGGCGCCACACCCCCCGCCTCAAACATGATACAGAGATTGGGAGAAGCTGTCTTCTGAGCCAGCATGGCCGCCGCACAGGGAGCTCCAGTGCCAACGACAACCGTTACTCCATCTTCAAGATTTCTCGCCGCCACACAGATCATTAGTTCCATTGCATTATATTCAGCCATTCTCTTCCGCCTCATTCCTTATCGATAAGATGTTCAACTGCCCGAAGTTCTTTTATTTTTTCAATGCCGCCGTTCAGTTCCAGATATTCATAGAAGTTCTTCGTACCAAAAATCTGCTTCTCAACAAATTCCCTGTACTCTTCAGGGTCCTTTTCTACTGTAAGCCACTCACGAAGATGCACCTCATCAGAAAAGTACTCATAGGGCATATTGCCTGGATAACTTCCAAAAGGCACCTCAATGACCGCATCAACACACCAGAAAGGAATAAAGGTCTCTTCTGGGTTCTGCCTGATTTTCTCGGTGGAAACGATTCTTTCAGTTGTGAGGACGACCTTCTTTGACGCCTTTGCCAGATCCTGATCTGAAACTGATGCCCCATAGACCCGGGCATTGCCGTATATATCACACTCATGAACATGGATCGCTGCAAAGTCCGGATAGAGAGCCGGAAAGGCTGCATACTTCTGACCTGTAAAGGGACATTCAATTTCTTTTGCTGCACTGTATTTGAATGTATCAGTACCGAGAATATTTCGTGCAGGAAGAAAAGAGAGGCCCATGGCTGCTGCCTTCAACCGCCATGACAGTGTTGCATTGGTCCATTCGGTCAACCTGACCTTGCCGTTCTGAATGTATCGCCGTGCCGCGTGAGAGAGTCCCCGGGCCTCAAGACCTATAATGTAGGCAATATCACACCGGTCAAAACACTCTCCAGCAACCAGCAGCTGGAAATCATGAGTGGAGGTATGACCTGCCAGACCGAGGTTTTTTTTCTTATGACGGACTATCTCATGAATTATTGCCGTGGGAATCCTGTTGGCGCCGAAACCGCCAATGGCAATATAGTCACCATCGTTAACCATGGTACTGACCACTTCTTCAGGTGTAGAGAGTTTTGACTTCAAAGCACGTGATTTTTTCCTGAAAAATTCACGTGCACTGTCTGCATCAGGATCAGTGAAAAGTTCACTGATCCCCTCTGCCATTTGCATTTTTTGGTCTTTATCTGTACTGGTCATGGGGCTTCACCTATTTCCCGAGCCCCATAATCTCTCTGGCCTCATCAGGTGTTGCCGGCTCTCTGCCTATTGATCTGGCAACAGTTGCTGCCCACTCAACCTGTTCATAACTTCCTTTCGCCAGTTCACCATTGGGCATCTTGGTGTTATCTTCCAGGCCTACACGAATATGACCGCCAAGTATGCTGGACTGTATGCCGGCTGGAAATTGATCACGGCCTACACCGCAGGTAGTAAATACGGTATTTCCCGGCAGGGAATTTTTAATCGCAACAAATGTATCCGGCCTGAAAGCCTGGCCGCCTGCGGTACCCCATACAAAATTAAGATTATACGGTTCAGTGAATATACCCTGTTTTTTAATGAGCAGAAAATTGTCCAGGCCGCCTATGTCGTAGATTTCCATCTCCGGTTTAACTCCGTTATCTCTCATTGTCTCTCCAAATTCCTTTAACATTGCAAAAGTATTTGTGAAAATAAACTCATACATTACATTGCCTGTTTTTCTGTCAGCTGCTGCATAGTTCATTGAATTGGTGTTGAGTGATGCCATTTCAGGTTTTATTGCTACAATCTGTTCAATCCTCTGCTCAGGTGTTGCTCCTGGTCCGACTGCAGAAGTAAGATTAACTATTAAATTTGGTACTCTTTCTTTTATTGCATCATGGGTTTCTTTTATACGACTGATTTCATGAGTGGCAAAACCATTTTCATTTCGGGCATGAATATGCACCATGGCAGCCCCGGCTTTATATGATTTTTCCGCTTCATCAGCAAACTCTTCTGGGGTATATGGCACATTGGGATTATTTTGTTTAAAGGTCCCTGCTCCTGACAATGCTGCTGTTATAATTAATTTATCCATCATGTTTCTCCTGATCTTAGTAAAATTTAGACCTGACATCCATCCCCTTAAAAAAAATGAATATCAGGTCCTGAAAAAATTAAATGACCTGTTACTTGGTTTTTAATCCGTCTTTACGTGTGTCTTTTATCATGTCAAGATCGGGATCTGCATCAACTATTGCATCAACCTTATCATCCCTGTGGTGCTCCTTGGTTACCATATCAACATACATTTCCATTCCAAAGGCACCGTCCAGATCATCAACAATTCGCTGTTTCCATCGTCTTCTTAACACCTGTGTTGTTATTCTTCTGGTATGACGTTCCTGTTCCATGAGTTTGTCTGCAATTTCATAGGCTCTTTCAATCAGTTTGTCCTTTGGTACAACCTCACTGATCATTCCCCAATCGAGAGCTTTTTTCGCATCTATGACTTGGCCCATCCACAGTGCATAAGAGCCTCTTCTTTGACCTAGAAGCTCCAGGAAGCAGCTGTGAATACCATCACCGGGTACCAGGCCAAAATCATAATGTTTGTCCACTATGATTGCATCGTCAGATGCTATGGCAATATCCATACACAATCCGATTTCTGCGTGAAAGCCAACTCCGGGAAATGCGCAGATTGTGGGAAATTCTACATCATGGATCAATGAAATCAGCATGTTTCTGCCATCATAGAACATGTTTTCATATGTGGCTTTCCCCTGATCGCCGCCTGCTTCGGGATCTTCAATGGCAGCCCAGCTTGCGGTATCAAAACTCTTCATCCAGTGTCCACCTTTTGAAGTAAAGATAAGAACTTCGTTCTCCGGGTCAGACCCGATGGTACGGAACAACTGCCAGATAGCCCGGTGAAGTTCAGCATTCCACTGCACTTCACCACCCGCGGTGTGCATACATACGTAAAGTACACCATCTTCACGGCGTTCCATTTCAAAATGTCCCTTGAAGAATTCTTTGTAATCTTCAAATTTTGGTGTTGGCAACCATTCACCTAATGGTTTTTGTGTTGTTGGTTTTTTATTCATGGGAGTTCCTCCTGAATTATTTTATAGTTTCGCCAAAGGTGGACGATCGTTCACCTCGAGGCTAAAAACATACTAAATACACAAAACTATCAGACCGTGTTAAGACCTCATTGCTTGTCCGCCATAAAGAAAAAGACCTTAAAGCGGATTATGACAGGCAAACAACCTTCAAGGTAACCATTCGTCCACTTAAAGGCGAAAAAAATATCGTTCAAACATAGATCCGGCAATTATTATATATTGCCATGAAATCAACAGCTCTATATCACAATAGAAGTTTCATCATTTCCTTTAGCTTTTCAGGCTTATAATATTTCTCAATTGCTTTATCAGTTAGCCCAATACCACGTATTGCAAAATACACAGCATCTTCCATTAAATTTTCAAATGTCGTATCATAGTCAAAGGCCGGTTCATCTGAAATATGACAGAGATTAAGTCCCATTGCAAGATGGTGTATAAACCAGAACCGGCTTCTTCTGTCAATACCCAGTTTAATAATATCACCGGATTTTTCTGCCGCCAGAAAACTTTTTCTCACTACCTCTTCAGCGGTTACATACAATTTATTAAGGGATTTTCGCGCATAATCAATATTTTCAAGAAGACTGTAAAAAAGTAACCGTTCATGCTCTTTCTGGTTCCGGCCGCTTCCAGGGACCTCAAATAGAATCAATCTGAAAAAGGCATAGAAAATAAAAATTAATATTTCTGTTGAAGGCTCAAGCTTATTCATATTTCTCAAAATTTTGGGATACAACCAGTCCGTATAATTAAGGATCTCCTCATACATTGCTTCTTTACTGGGGAAATGTTTATACAAAAGGGCATTGGATACATCAGCAGCTCTGGCTATATCACGAACTGATGTACCGTTAAATCCATAATTGGCAAAAAGAGGCTTTGCCGCATCAATAATCTTCTGCTTTCGCTCTTCTGCATTTATACGTTGTTTACCCGGCATAATCTATCCTCATTAAATAAGTGAACGATCGGTTACAAAATAGTAAATTCAAACAATAAAGTCAAGAAAAAAAGCTAACTTTTTATTCTTAAAAATAACATTCTCAAACGTATTATTTATGTGTACATATGTTCAGAAAATAAATCACAGGAGAGGATGAAAGAAAAGAAGATAATGGAGATGATCAACAAGGAGGTGTTTCACTTCTCCTATTTTGAGGAGTATACTCAATTTTCAAAAGAAGTCTTCAAGATGAATGTGATTGAGCCCAACAATACAGGAGATGACTTCAGCAGTCCAGGAAGCAGCGAAGGGCGATCCTGTTGGATACTATTTAAGAGAAGTCATGCAGGGAAACAGGTGCCTCTATCTGCCTGACTTCACCGCTGCTTTTTAACTGGATCCGCATATCCTCTATAACGCTGTCAAGAGACGGCTCATTGCTTTCAATATAGGGCATCAAATATGAGAATTCCGTCAGGGCCTGGAGGGATTTGCCGATCATGGTACTGGCGTGTTCTACCTTTTGAGGGGGCTGCTGGCCCTTTTGATTCCTCTTGTAGATCCATTCTTTTATCTGGTTGTTGTATCCCCCGATTACTTCTATCATCAGTCCGGTCATTTTTTGTGCCGTGTCGAATGAGGCCTGTCTTCGCTCAATCTCCATGTTTTTCTCATTTCTTTCCGCTTGAAGCTTGTGGTTTCTTTTCATGAAGTAGTAGCCGAATCCGACCAGGGCCGTGTAGGTTATCATGTCCGGGATTATTGCTATGGTTAAGAGCTGTAAGACCATTTTCTGGGAGAATATTGTGTCAAAGGAGCCGGTGAGGAGGATAATGTTTGTTCCCTTTACGAGGGTGACGAGAATGAGTGCGGAGAGTACTACTATGAGTGCCTGGGTGAAGTACGATGAGAATGATTTGATTTTCATTGGAGCTCCTTTTAAGAGAATAAAGTTTCACGTTAAAAGTTCAAAGGTTTTGGGATTAGGCGTATTGCTTTGCAATTGGATGCCTGGTTCTTTTTCACTTTATATTTACTCTTATAACTTTATACCTTCACGGCGGTGATTGTTGTATGTGTTGGGGGAGGAAGGATTTGTTACTTTTTTTATTTGTGCTTTCGCAAGAAAGGATTTTGGCCTGATCGGAGATTTTCGGCTTTAAGTTGAGAGAACAGCGCTGCTTGACATAGCGGGTGTGATGAGTGTCGTGAGGGTAGCTGCAAACCAGTACTCGCTTCTCCAGGTTCATGAGACATTTATGTCTGGTAAAATTATCGAGATTCATGAAGAAAAAATCAAGGATCATTTGGGAGAATTTTCAAAAAATACTGTAGAGGAAATCGGACACACAAGGTTTATCAAAAAGAAACATGTTTTATTCTGTATTACGTGTATTGTTATGATACCGGTGGTTCGCAGGAATCAGGGTATGGTAATTTCAAACCAGTCTTCATCGCCTGCTTCGAGAGTCCGGTCAACTGGAGTGCCTATAGTGAGAGAATACCCACCGGTATAGACATCATCACCATCCTCAAAGGCATCCGGACAGCCAGGAGTTCCGCTTGAAGGTGCTCCATCATGCTTGACTGTATCGACAACGAGAGAATACCTTCCTGCCTGTGCAGTAAAAAATGAACGCACTTTCAGATAATATACACCGGAAGACAAAAAAACCTGTAGTTCAGAGAATGAGAGAGGGCCTCCAAAATCGGCAGAGTCGATAAGAGTCGACCCATCATTTTCATAAAGATAAATATAGCTGTCTAAAGCACTATAACATGATGAGGCGTTATCAAAAGTTGTTATGTAATAGCGAGGTGTTGTGCCATGAGAAATAATATTCAATAAAAATTCAGTACCTGGAAAAGCAACATTGCTTGAATCAACAAGAATGTACACTTTTGATATTCCCGAGGCGGCAATTATGATTTCCTCTCTTCCAGTTGAATTAATGGATGAATCAAGCAATGATGAAAAACTACTATCTTCATAAACATACAGATCCGCATTTTCAGAAAGCCCTTCAAGGGAAATGGTATAGGAATGGCCATCGGTAACATCAACCATATAATAGCTGTCGCCTCGAATAGCATCGCCGACCTGACCTGAATAATTTACATCAAGGCTACCAAGATCAACTGGTGCGGCTGGTGAGCCTTCAGAAGTCAGTGGTGCACCTAAATCAGAAATAGAAAGGGTGAAACTGGTTCCGGGCTCATTTACGTAATTTGAATCGATTAAAATATACAGTGCCTCTATTCCTGTAGTAAAAACTGTAATCGATTCATCGGCAAGGCCAATATTATCCGAGCTATCAAGCAACTGAGAAAAATCATTATCACTATAAACATAGAGATCCGCATCCTGCGAAAGTTCAGATAAGGTTATTGAATAATAGTGTCCCTCTGAAACATTAATCTTGTAATAGCTGTCGGGACCGGTTTTATCACCAATCATACCAAGATAACTTCCTTCATTTAAAACTGGTTCAAAGGGATTTTCAATAGCTCCTTCTGAATAAAAATCAACAATTTCTCTTGTAGCAATAATAGAGTACAACTTCTGGGTTACATTATTTTCTGCAGTTACAATAATAGAGATAGTATTGTTGCCAGGCATCAAAGAGATCACTCCTGAAGAATCACCTGATGCAACAGGCAGGGCATCTACTGTGACAAAGGCATTTGAATCATTTAAAACAGGAGTAACGGCTATGCTTGAGACATCATTTTCTACGTCAACAGTATAGCTTGTTATTGATTCGTTGAAAGACTCATTCAGGACTGCTAAAGAAACATCAAGATTTGAAAGATTCGCATCACCGGCAGCCGTGGCACTTGCTCGATTTATATTTATCGTATATGTTTTTTTATCTTCACTCCCCTTTGCTGCAACCTCAATTTCAATACTGTTATCCCCTGTATCCAGTACAATGGAATCAGTCAAATTATATGATACAGTATTCTTTCTGATAATTATAGTTGAGCTGTCACTGACCCCCTCAGCGACAACCGTAGTATTACCAGTAGATGTGCCGGTGCGAATAGAATATTCAGTTATAAAAGAATCGAATGCGGGCTGCAAGATTCCAGCGGAAAGACTCAGGCTTGCAAGGTCCACGCTGCCATTCTTTGAATCGCTGCTGCATCGGTAGAAACTTACCTGGATAAAAACCATAAATAGAATAATAAAAAAGAATGATTTTCTCATAAAAATTTTCCCGGAATGTTTAATTTATTAAACTCAGACAATACCTCGCTGGTATAAAATTGCGGGGAAAATAAATGTACATGCCAGAGTCTCAAATGACCGAATTGTTCAGAAATTATAAAAAATCTATTATACTGTCAATAAATAATTTAAAAATTGAACCGGGGTGCTGTGATCCTCAAAAGCAATGAAAAATGCAAAATCTGCGGCTGTGATTCACTCCACCGGATAGAGCCTGATAGGCTTGCATCAATCCATAACCACTCGCCCAATCAGCCGTATGCCCCGTCGGGTCCTTATAAACAATAGGATTCCCCTTAACATAGCTATACCGATTCCACCCCTGAGTATCCCCCTCACCATCAATCGAAGTAAAAGTTTCAAGGTACAAGTAAAAAGGAACAAGTTTTACTATCTGTTTCCAGATAACTTGTCCCTTGTACCTTGTCCCATGCTACTTTCTCTCTCGTTCACTTCACCCGCTGTAATCCCGAATATACTCCGAGAAGCGTGCAATCATACCAAGCACCGCTTTATTCTCAGCGGAGATATCATCAGCCCCCTGTGAATTCACCTGAGCAATTTCATTGATACTTAAAATGGTTCGGGTTATTTCCTGCACCGCGGCTTTCTGCTCACCAGCGGCTCTTGAAATTTCACTTGAACGATCCTTCAGCACCGCGGCGTTTTCATTGACTCGCTCATTAGTTATCAGCTGCTTCTCCTTGAAATCAGCAAGACGGCCTATTTTTTCATTTACCGTATTGATGCCTTCAATAATCGTTCCCATTGTTTCGACCGATTCATTGACCACCGTCATGCCCGCGTCGATCTCTCCTTCATTAGTAACGATGAGCGTTTCGATATCACGGATGCTACCAGCTGTTCTGTCAGCAAGCTTTGAAATTTCATCAGCCACAACCGCAAAGCCCCTTCCCGCTTCTCCTGCCCGGGCCGATTCAATTGCCGCGTTAAGAGAGAGAAGGTTTATCTGGTCTGAAATATCATTGATGATACTGATGATGTTTTTCATCTCCTGGGAACTGTTTCTGATTTGCGCCATATTTTGTTCCATGAGACGAATCGACTGCTCACCGGTTTTTGCCTTTTCTGAAATATCAGCAGTAGAAGAAAAAGAATCATTAATTGAAGCGTCAATATCGCTGATAATCCGGGATAATTCAAGAAGGGTGGTGCCCATATCATCAAGGCTCTCATCCTGGTTCTCAGCAAACCCCGCCACATTATCGATGCCTGATGAAATCTTTTCTATTGTATCGGTCACCTCATCAATAGCCCGGGCCTGGTTGCGGGTATTGTCAGAAAAATTTTTACTGTGGTCCGAGAGATTGTTAATAGAGGCAACCAGTTCTCTGGAACTGTCAGAGAGAAACTCCTGGATAAAGTTCAGGTGCCGGGCATTTTTTTCAGCTTCCTCATTTGTCAGCTCAACATTCTTGTTAAATATCCTGGTGATAAAATACCCGAGAACAAGAATCCCTGCCATCGCGAAAATCGTGTTATTGAGGGCAATGATAATCTGCTTTTCATTGGGATACTGCACATGATACTTTAAAAAATAAAAGGCAGCCCCATCCGCGGCGATAAAGAGGCCGGTCACCACCGTCATGAGTCGGACCGTGCTGAACATGATGCACATGACCAGTATGGGGAATATAAAAAAGACATACCCGGTATAGGTCAGGTCGGCATGCAAGAAAGGCTCACGCACCATACCGGCAATAACAGCTGATGCAGAGGCAACGATCAAAATCCCTGCTGAAACCTCATATTTTCTCCTCTTTAAGAAAGAAAGACTGATCACAAAGGCGACGAGAAGCCAGGGAGTAATATAAAGAGTCTTGATAAAATCAACCCACCCGGCAAAAAGCATACTGAGCTGAATCAGGACAATCATAGAGATAAAGAGTAAATGAAAGATAAGAAGGAGCCGGGCACGGGCTCTCAAAAGGTAATCAGCATCCTGGTAAGGCTGAAGAAAAATCCGAAAAAAATTTTCCATATAAACGTAACCTGGTTTTTAAAATCTTTGTATTTTTTCATCAGAGCAGCAACAAGTACAATCTGCTATACGTTACCCTGACTAGACTGATGTGTCAATACAAATTCAAAGGTGGTTAGTTCGGAAGAATTGTCTCTAAATTTTCCTGGAACTCCCGGCGCAGCATCTGGGAGATAAAAGACTGCACCTTCTGTTTTTCTGCAGAAGCATCCGTATAGTCAAAAAGAATCACCCAGTTTTTTCTGTCACCGCTGTGAGATCCCATGACACGACCGGAAAGATTACAGGTTGTTCCGAAGAGGCGAAGCTGCAAATCGTGAAAATACGTATCAGCCCCCCAGTGACAGGCGTCATTGAAAGATGCCATCATACCGGCAGAACTGATATCATTGATGTAGCCGTTCATAATTTTGCCCTTTCTTTTAATACTGAAGGTGGCGTGATAATCACTGGCACACCTGACACGGATATAACGCCGTCTTCCCCGGGCATTTTGCTCATCAAGAATCCCGAGAATGCGGCCCAGGGTCTGGTCACACTGAAGAGAGCCCTTGTCATTGGCGATGGAAATATTAAAATCAGTACAATCCGCGACATTTCCCTCCCCGCAGTCAGAGGGGACAATAACACCAACTGCTGTTCCGGGAGAAAGTACATTCGCCTTGATACTGTTTACAAAATGCATGACATCGAAGTTCCGTACCTGTTCAAGAGTATTGATAAAAAGAATTGAATCATCATAATGATGAAGCACATCAAGAACATTTGCATGGTCTTTCAAAAAAAAGGCCTCGTACTCCTGTTCTGAAATCCTGTCACCGAGCCACTTTTCTGTTTTTTTGTCGGTAAAAAGGAAAAAGGCTTTTTTTGATTCAAGGTTCTTATCGCCGTCAGACATGCTGGTTCCCTCCTGTAACAAAATCCCGAAAGCACAACTATTTATATTTTATTATTTTTATTCAATGTTATATATGTTTATTTTACAAGCACTATTTTTCAATTAAAGAGTATTATTAAGGGAAAACGCGGTAGTATATTAAAAAGTAAAAAGCATGTTCAAATTGGCAGGGTAGAGCAGAGGTTGTAGATTTTTGTTCATTGTTTCAATAAAAAGGATACTTCATGGTCTTATGCATTCTGACCAGTGCCCCTCCCCCGGCATTCTCTCATAGTACTTGACTTAAAAAAAAACCCGCACTATACCTGTCTTCAGAAAGGTAAAACTACCCATGAACAGAATCAAACAGTATCTTATTTCAGCAGCCATTATCTTCCCCCTCTGGACAATACTCTGGATACCGGTAAGCTTTCTCTTTGAGCAGCATCCGGTTATGCCCACGGCCCTGCTCGCGCCCCTGGTGGGATTCACCAGTCTCACACGGGTTGAAGGGTGGCAGCAGCCGGTGTTCCCCGCCATCACCTTCCCCTGGATGATTTACTGGTTTGTTCTTATTGCGGGCATCATTCTTTTAAAGCGGCGCCGCAGCGAAATAACCTGAAAGCGGGGGGTGGGCAGAAGCTCCCTGGGCATTACCTTCCCCCCCCAATTACTTTTTATCAGCGCGTATTCTTGTTGACTGATGTCTTTTATTCAGTGTAGAATTGCATTGCCTTTTCGGAGTTACAATCATGCGGATAAAGAGTATTATTATGATAACCCTCATTGCAATGGCTGCGCCGTCATGCCAGAAAACATCAGAGAAAAAAATTATCATCGCCCACCGGGGAGCCTGCGGGTATCTCCCTGAACACACCCTCGAGGCGAAGGCGATGGCCCACGCCATGGGCGCCGATTATCTCGAACAGGATCTCGCCCTCACCCGGGACAACCGGGCGGTGGTGATACATGACCACTACCTTGACACAGTCAGTAATGTGAAGGAAGTTTACCCCAACCGCGCCCGAAAAGACGGACGCTATTACGTGATAGACTTTACCCTCGACGAAGTAAAACGTCTCACCTTTCATGAGCGGATAGACCTGAAAACTCAGAAAGCGGTTTTCCCGAAACGCTTTCCCTTTTCCCGCTCTATAAACTTTCAGATTCATACCCTCGAAGAAGAAATCGAAATGATCCAGGGAATGAATAAAAGCACAGAAAAAAACACAGGTATCTACCCCGAGCTGAAAGCCCCCTGGTTTCATAAAGCAGAAGGAAAAGATATTGCCAAAATCGTACTCGAAATCCTGAACCGTTACGGCTATAAAAACAAGAATGACCGATGTTACCTGCAGTGTTTTGATCCCGCCGCCCTTCAATACCTTCGAGACACTTTAAAGTGCGAACTTAAAATGATTCAGCTCATAGCGGATAATTCATGGAACGAAACCCCGGGTGTTGACTACGATGAAATGCTGACTCCCGGGGGGCTCAAAAAAGTCAGCACCTATGCCGACGGCGTCGGCCCCTGGACAGAGCTTATCTCTATTGAAGATAAAAATAAATCCACGGTTACAAAAACCGACTTTGTCGACAACGCCCACAGCCTTGGTATGAAGGTACATCCCTATACATTCAGGGCTGACGATCTTCCCCCATGGGCTGAAAACTTTACCGTCTATCTCGATTTCTTTTTCAACACCATGAATGTCGACGGGGTCTTTACCGATTTCCCTGATCAGGGTGTGCACTACCTGAAGTCTTACGGCTTCCGTGACTGACCCGCGCCATGAGCTGATTATCTGTTGACAGGGCATCTTTTTAATGCCATGCTTGGCTCATCACCAATCAGCTTCAGGGGGAACCGATGGAAAAAACTTCCGGCCTTAAAAAATTCTTTAAAATAATGCTGCGCGTCCTGGGCATTTTTACCGCCATACTGATCATTGCCGCCCTTTTCAATATTTCAAGAATCACACGGCTCTATCGGGTCATTACCCTTTTTGAACCTGACGTGATCGTTGAAAACTTCAGAAACCTCGGTGACTCCTTTGAGAGCCGAAAAATCAGCCGCGGCGATAAGGTCTACCGGTTCAAGCGAAACACCCGGGAACTCCCCGACACTTACACTTATAACAAAAAAGAAAAAAGCATCAAAGAGTGGATTGATAATACCGACACCACGGGCCTCATTGTATTAAAAGACGACACGATACTCTTTGAAAAATATTACCGCGGCAACACCGAAACGTCAAAAGCCATCAGTTGGTCAGTGGCAAAATCCTTTGTCTCGGCACTTTTCGGCATTGCCATTGCCGAGGGCCATATTAAAGACATCAATGCCCCGGTAACTGACTACGCCCCCCTTTTGAAGCCCAGCGGCTACAACGGGGTTCCGGTCAAACATATCCTCCAGATGTCATCGGGCATCAGGTTCGTTGAAAACTACGGCGACTTTAATTCAGACATCAACCGGATGGGACGCGCCTTTGCCTTGAATACATCCTTTGATGACTTTGTAATTTCGCTAAAGTCAGAAAAAAAATCAGGCATCTATAATCACTATGTCAGCATGGACACCCAGGTTCTCGGCATCGTACTGCGTGAAACGACAGGAAAAAATCTTTCAGAGTACCTTGAAGAAAAAATCTGGAAGCCCTGCGGCATGGAATCCGACGCGACCTGGCTCATAGACAGCAACGGCATGGAAGCAGCCTTTGCGGGACTCAATGTGGTGCTGCGCGACTATGCCCGCTTCGGACGCCTCTTTCTGAAAAATGGCAACTGGGAAGGCACACAGATAATAGACAAACAGTGGATTCATGACTCCATCACTCCTGATGCACCTCATCTCATGCCGGGAAAAAATCCCGCCTCGAGCTGGACCCTCGGCTACGGCTACCAGTGGTGGATACCGGAAAACCGTGACGGAGACTACCTGGCTATCGGTGTCTACGGGCAGTTTATCTACATCTATCCGAAGTATAATATTGTCATCGCCAAGACATCAGCCTATGCAGACTACAACAAAGACGGCAGCCCCATGGAAATAGAAACCATCGAAATGTTTCGGGCCATTGCACGGAAAATCGCCCGCTAAATCCCCCGGAGGGGGATTCAGGGGGCGAGGAAAAATAATAGCAGGAGAAATAAATCAAACAAAGGAGCACCTTCCCCCTTGCTACTTTCAACTTGATACTTTAAACTTACACCCATGAACATATTCACTACTACACTTGAAGCAGTCGTCACCCTGATGGGCATCGGCCTTTTAGGATTCTGGATTATTGCCCGCAAAAAAGTCCCCGAAGCAATCATGGACGTGGTGCCTCCCCTGGCCATTGACATTGCCCTTCCCTGCCTGGTGATCAACAATATCCTCGGCAGATTCAATCCCGGGGCGGCGGGAAACTGGTGGAGCCTTCCCCTCTGGTGGGCCGGCTTCACGGTCATCGCATTCATAGTCACTCTCATCCTGGCGGCCACGGTGCGCCGGCAATTTCGCCGGGAGTTTGCCCTCAGTCTTTTTTATCAAAACAGTACCTTTCTTCCCATTGCGATTATTTCAGGAATATACGGCTACAGTTCACCCTACCTGGCGGATCTTTTTATTTTCACCATGCTCTACCCGGCATTCTTTTTTAATACCTATCATTTATTTTTCAAAAAAAGTTTTAAAAAGAAGATAAAGGAAGAAAAAGCCCCGGGATTTTCATTCGATCTGAGCAGGCTCTTTAATCCAGTGCTCATCGCCACACTCCTGGCCCTGACCCTCAAGTTGACCGGGGCATCAGCCCATGTGCCGGGATTCATCATAGCGATAACCGATAATCTCGGAAGAATGACCATCCCCCTCATTATCATTATCATCGGCGGCAGCATCTATATCGACTTCCAGGGCAAGGGCACCATACATCGGCGGGAAATTTTTCAGTTTATCTTCTATAAGAATATAGTAATGCCTGCGGTGATACTTCCCCTCATTATGGTCTTAAAGCCCTCATACAATATCGCGCTTATTTTACTGCTCCAGAGCGCCACACCGCCCATCACCGCGGCGCCCATTGTCACTGAGCGCGCCGGGGGCAACCGGGGTATTGTGAACCAGTTTCTCGTCTCAAGCTTCATTATTTCACTGGTTACAATTCCCGCCCTGATGTGGCTTTTTCACCGCCTGTATAAAATATAACTCACGCAAAAAGAGAACACCTTCGCTACCCCTGAAAAAAAAGAAAGAGATGCAATATAAATAAAGCCTTTTCGTCGTAGCAGGTATGACAGCAGAAGAGCACAATAAAATTTCAAAATTCTTCAAAGAAGAATACTCCACCATGGTAGGGTACGTCAAAAAACGTTTTGATGACACCACTGCCATGGACGGTGAAGATATTGTACAGGAAGTAATGACAAACCTCTTCACCAGGGGTGACATATCTGCTCCCATTGAAAATCTTGCCGCCTATATCTACCGCGCCTTAAGAAACCGGATTGTTGACTCCTTCCGTAAAAGAGACGATGACATTTCTCTCGATGCCCCGGCCGGATCGCCAGAGACAGGAAGCCTTCTCGACATCATGGAAGACCTGAGGTACGAGGGAGCTGCGGCATACGACAGGGAGCAGATAAGAAAAAAAGTCTTCCAGGCTCTTGATTCCCTGAAGCCTGAACAGCGGCTGGTAATCATCGCGACCGAACTGGAAGGAAAAAGTTTCAAAGAGCTCTCCCGGGAACTCGAAATCCCAATGGGAACCCTTCTTGCCAGAAAGTCACGTGCCCTGAAAACTGTCAGAGAAACACTAACATCTACCACAGAAGAAACGGAGGCTTAGTATGAAAAATATTAAAAAACATTTAACGCTTCACAATATTCTCAGAATTATTGCCTGGGTCATTGGAGGTGTAGTCCTTGCTGTTTTGATCGCCTTTTTGTTTGGTCTCGCTGTCCAGTACCTCTGGAACTGGCTAATGCCTGAACTTTTTGGTCTCGGGGTGATCACCTACTGGCAGGCCTTTGGTATTGTCGTACTGGCAAAACTGCTTTTCGGCGGCCTTGGCGGCCATCATGGAGGAAATCACGACCATGATAAGTGCAAAGATAAACACGATAAGTACCACATGAGATTTGACAATGAAGAAAAGGGAGAAACTGCAACAGAAGAACAGACAAAGCACTATGAAGAGTTCTGGGAGACTGAAGGGCAAGAAGCCTTTGAACGGTTTCTTGAAAAAAAAGAAAATCAGTAACTGTTTTTCCGGGGAGAACAGGCGTCTCCCCGGAAAAAAATATCATCACACTTCGTTCAGTCCGTATTCTTTACCGTAATTATCTACAACATAATCGATATCCTTGTCACCCCGGCCGCTCAGGTTCACAAGGATCGATGTGCGGGGATTTTTTTTCGCAAGCTTCATCGCCTCTGCCATGGCATGAGCACTTTCGAGAGCAGGGATGATACCTTCTTTTTTGCTGAGTTCAAAAAAGGCATCTAAGCTCTCCCGGTCATTTGCCGAAGTGTAGGTGACCCGTCCTTCATCTTTCATCATTGAATGCTCGGGACCAACACCCGGGTAGTCGAGACCGCTGGCAATTGAATGAACCGGTGACGGTTCACCATTCTTATCCTGCAGAAGGTAACACTTGAAACCGTGAATGACCCCGGGAGTCCCGTGGGTAATGGTTGCCGCGTGGTCTCCCACTTTGAATGATCTGCCCGCCGGTTCAACACCGATCAGCTCAACTTCAGGTTCATCAAGAAAGGCGGAAAAAATACCCATGGCGTTACTGCCCCCGCCAACACAGGCTACAACAGAATCAGGAAGCTCACCGGTCATTTCGAAAAACTGCTCGCGGGCTTCAATACCCACTACCCGCTGAAAATCCCGCACCATCATGGGAAAAGGATGGGGCCCCACAACAGAGCCGATGCAATAGATACTGTTGATCGGATCTTTCAGATATGCCTCAAAGGCGCTGTCGACAGCTTCTTTGAGAGTCTTAAGTCCGTGAGTTGCGGGAATAACCTTTGCCCCGAGAATATGCATCCGCACAACATTGGGATGCTCTTTAGCGATATCAACCTCACCCATATGTATCTCGCACTCAAGGCCGAAATAAGCTGCCGCTGTTGCCAGGGCAACGCCGTGCTGACCGGCACCCGTTTCAGCAATCAGCTTTTTCTTCCCCATATATTTTGCCAGAAGGGCCTCTCCCATGCAGTGATTCAGCTTATGGGCTCCCGTATGATTCAGGTCTTCACGCTTCAGGTAAATTCTTCCCCCCAGTTCATTCGAGAGCCGTCGGCAGAAATACACCGGAGTGGGACGCCCCTGGAAATGCTTTCGAATTTCCCGAAGCTCAGAAATAAATTCATGGGATTTGCTGATGGAAAAATAAGCGTCGGTAATTTTTTCCATTTCAGTTTCAAGTTCCGGGGGAATGAATCTTCCCCCATATTCATTAAAAAAACCTTTTTCGTCTGGATTTGATTTAAAGTAACTGGACATAATAAACTCCCTGTAGAACTGTTTTCTTCATAAATAGAGATCAGGAACGATTTAGACCCCCGCGCCTGATTCTGTCAATTGAAAGAAAATAAAAATATTTAAGTAAGAAAAGCCTTAGAGAGGCGGCATAGATGCAGTGACACGGCCTGTATCTATGAGTTCTGCAGCAGCCTTCAGCACCACCTTCATGTATTCCTTCATCGAATCGGCAAAAAGCAGTGGATGGAAGTTTTCCCGGCCAAGAGTCTCTTCTCCCGTTTCGCTGCCGTTATAATGAAGAACCTTGAAAGAAATATTTTCCTTCATCAGGCGTGCCAGTTTTTCCAGGGAAACTGCGCAGATCGCCGAGACTTCCCCGTCATTAAAATGATACCGATCAAGGTCTCTGTCATCACGAAGCAGGTACACATGCTGAAACTCCCGGTGATACCGTCCCTTCTCTTCATGCTCCTCATACCTGAAGCAGCCAAGATCAATGAGTGAATCCATGGCGGGACGAATGCCGATTTCCTCTTCGGTTTCTTTGAGTATCTTTTCATCACGAAGTCCGAAGGGCACATGACCGCCCACGGTAATATCAAGATATCCGGGATAGCTGTCCTTGAAAAGGGCCCGTTTTTGAAAGAGTACCTGGGGCTCGTTATCACAGAGACGTACAACCCAGAGATGAACACCCTCGTGGGGAATGCCTTCGAGATGGGCCCGGCTGCGGGGCACCGCCTCACCAGTAGGACAGCCTGTCTGCCAGTCCCATATTTCGAGCATCTCTTCAGCCATATATTTCCTCTTTGATTTTTCTATTCATGATTTTTTTACAGATTTTTACTTTTCAACTACACCCATGCTTCATCGTTTCTGCTTTGAGGGCATTCACTCATCTTTATTTTCATATAGTATTTTATAAACCTTCTCTGCCATTTCAACCAGAGAAAATGGTTTTTGGATAAAGCCATTAACCCCGAGAGCCAGGGATTCGCGAACCCTCGTATCCTGTTTAAATCCCGAAGCCATCAAGACAGCAAGTTCAGAATAAATTTCTTTCATTTTAATATATGCTTCCTTGCCAGACATTTTTGGCATGGACATGTCAAGCACCACAAGCTTTATTTCTCTGAAATGTTCAGCAAAAATTTCTAGGCCCTCTTCACCGTCTTCCGCGAGAATCACACGGTATCCGGTTTCTTCAAGAATCGCTTTTGCAATCTGCCTGACCATCTCTTCATCATCAACAACAAGTATCAACCCTTCTCCCCTTAAAACTTTTCCTGAAACAGATCTGTCATCTTCGTCGGGAGGAGCTTCGCTGCTTACAGGAAAGAAAATATTAAAGGTTGAACCGACGCCGATTTCAGAATAAACAGTCAAAAAACCATTATGCTGTTTCATGATATTGTAGACCATTGAAAGCCCCAGTCCGGTGCCATGCTCCTTCTTTTTTGTTGAGAAAAAGGGATCCATAATTCTGTCGAGGGTATCCCTGTTCATGCCGACTCCCACATCATGGGTTTTCACCAGCCAGTAATCTCTGTTCTTTTCAGCTTCGGGATGAGAAACGCAAAAATACTGATCTGCAGCAACCCTGTCAATTGAAACAGTAAGGACTCCTCCCGATGATTCGTTGCCTTTTCTCATAATAGTCATCGCATGATATGCATTGACACAAAGATTCAGCAGAACCTGTTCTACCTGCACCGGAGAAGCATCAGCCACGGCAGCTTCATGATAATATTCAGCGTTAATTTCAACACTTTTATCAAAGGTGTTTCCACATACAGTCATAATATGCTTGAGAGACACGTTAAGATCCACGGGGAGAAAAGATGGTTCATATTTTTGAGAAAGAGTCAGGAGCTGTCCGACCATATCAGAGGCCCGGCCGGCAGATATATCGATAAAGCCGATATATTTTTCCATTTTACTCTGATCAAACTCTTTTTCCATCATTCGTTTCATAAGGGAAACAGTCCCGGTGATCCCCTCAAGTACATTATTGAAATCATGAGCAAGCCCGCCTGCAAGATTCCCCACTGTTTCCATCTTCTGTGCCTGCAGCAGCTGTTCTTCATTTTTTACCATTTCGGTCACATCATCCAGACGAACAACAGCAGCGGGTTGGTCATATTGAATAAAAGGAAGAATTGATACGTTAAAATACCTGTGCATTTCATCGACACTTATCAATTCACGATTAAACTCTGCCGGGACCTTTGATTCAATTACGTGTTTGATATCCTGAGAATACTTAGACAGGAAGGGTATAAGATCATAAATACTTTTAGATATCGCCTCAATCAGGGGTATTCCTATAAAACTTTCGGCAGTACTGTTGCATTGAATAATCAGACCATCTGCATCGACAGTCATCAGCAGAGAAGAAAGAGAATTAATAATATTTTTTACATAGTTTCGCGCATAGATAAGATCATTACTCTTTGCATTCAGTTTTTCCATAAATACATTAAAATATCCTGCCAGTTCTCCAATTTCATCTTTGCTGACTCTTTCAAGCTTTTGTGAATAATTTCCCGATGCCCCTTCCTTAAATTTTTCAATCAGCTGTTTTATCGGCTTAATAAAGTGAGCCCCTGATATAAAGGTAATAATGATTATTGCCGCAAGGATTGCAGCAAGAGAACCGGCAATGATCCTTCGAACATTAATTAGTGGAGTATAGAATTCTTCAACATACGCTGAAGATACTACTACCCATTTTAGTTCAGAAATATAATTAAAGGTAGCCTGCTTTTCACGTGCTTTATTCTCTGTTGGATTTTTCCAGTAATATGAAATCTTGCCTTTTCTTCTGTCACAAATTTCTTTAATAAATTTTTTGCCCGTTACATCCTCGACATGATAATAATTTCCCGAAAGCTCAGGATGGATTATAATCTTTCCTGACGTATCAAGCACATAATTGTAACCGCTATTTCCATATTTAACAGAAAGAACTTTTTCCCGAAAATCTCTGACTTTCACCAGATCAAGAAATTCTTTCCGGTAGGATGAAACGGCTATGACCCAGTTCCATTCTTTAAAATACGAGAGGTACATAGCCTTTTTACGCGCCTTCACTTCCCCGGGATTTTTCCATTCATATTCGATATATCCTGTCTTCTTTCTTGCCCCTTCCTGGACAAAATCAACATAGGCGACATCTCTGCCCTGAATAAGGGGATGAACTGCAAGTGGAATCACTGCCGGAGAACGGGTTATATCCCAGACAAAGATATAACCGGTTTTTCCGATTTTCTGGCTCAGCAGAACCTGTCCCGCCTGTCTTTTCGCTTCACCAATCGATAAGGTTCCATTCTTTACAAGACGATGAAAATATGCCGCAATATCCCTGTTTTTTTCTGCCAGGGCCCTGAGGTGGTTTTTAATTGATACATCAACGGATATCCTGACCATATTATGGAGCATCAGGTTGGCATTCAAAAGCTCATTTTCCATTCTTTCAATCAGTTGGTTTTTGAAGGCTGAATAGAAAAGAAAGGTACTCAAAACCAGGAGCAGAGAAACAGGCACCGCGTATACAAAGAAGAGCTTCAATCGTAATGTAATGGCGTTAAATAGCTTCATTATCCAACTCTGCCTGGAAAAATAATTTAATAGAAAATTATAACCGAATTTTCTTATTAAGTCAAATATTCTCACTACAGGTAAACACCGGGACTCAAGAGAACATAAACTTCCTCACCCCTAAATTTGATCAGATTTTTACATAATAAAATTTTAATTTCCCGCCGATATGTAATATAAGCAGTAAAACCATTAATAAAACAGGCAATATCTATGACCATTGAGGCGAGAAAAAAACTGAGAAAGGTATTTTACCCCCTGGGAATTTTTTTCCTGGTCTTTTTCATTGAGGTGGTAATCTCAACCGGAACTGTGGGGTATTATTTTCTCGATACCGGTAAGGCGCGTATCAGCGATATTGTATCTTATACTAAAAATTATTCCATGACCATGGGAGACGCCTTTGCCGATGTTGCCCAGTTGAGCCTTGAGAAAAAAAACTACGCCACTGTCAAAAAGCTCTTTCAGCAGAAAATAAGGGAAAATACCATTGATGAAGCCTTCTTTGTTCTCAATAACGGCTCTATTGTTGTTCATTCAAACCGGGAAACCATCAAAGAGCTGAAGGGGAACCTGGCCAATGATGAATTCAGCTATAACCTCGATATGATACTCATGCCGGCCCAGAAACAGAGCCGTGATGTCGTTTTCAGTGATTATAATATCATTACCACACGTAATCCCTTCAAACGCCGTAAACGCGAACTTCTGGGAAAATATCTCTATGAAGATATCGACTCAAACGGCTGGCTGGTAACCCGGGCCGTCTATCATAAAAATAAAGCCGCCGGCGCGGTAAGTTTTATCATAAGCAAAGACCGTATCTTCAGCTTCATAAAAAACCATTATGAGCAATGCCGGCGTTATCTGAAACTTTCACTCATGGGCTCAGGAGCCTTTGCTTTTTTTCTTTCCCTGATTGTGTTTATCCGATACCGCTGGATACAGAGAAAGACAGCCCGCCATGTTGAAGCCCGCGTCGAAGCAATTGTTTTCAAGGACCGGCAGGAAACGGAATCAGAAGCAATTGAAGTCATCAAACCCGATACAGGGCAGCCGGGTACCAGTGAAGAAGTTGTCACCATAGACCTCGGCCTTCCCCCTGCAGGGACTGAAGAGACTGTCACCATAGAACTTGATGACCTGGTAAGCATTGAGGCCGGCAGCGGATTAACCCCGATGCATCCCGCAGACCAGAAGCGTGAAATAAAAAATCCCATCCCTATTTCAGAAAAAGAGGTTCCCAATGATTTTCATTGATCATACCGATGTACTCGAAGGACAGGTTGCTGTTGTTGACATCTCAGGTCCCCTTGACAGCGGCAGCAGCACTGAATTCGAAGAATACGCAAATAAAATACTCGATGGAGATACCCGTTACCTGATATTCAACATGGAAAAAGTCGAATACATCAGCAGTGCCGGAATCGGCCTGATGCTCTATCTCCAAAAGACAGTCAACCGCCTCGGGGGTTATCTTGTTCTCTTCCAGATTAATGATGAAATACGCTCTCTATTCTATCTCCTTGGTTTTGAGCATATTCTTACCATAGCTGAATCCCGTATCGAGGCCATGGAAATCATCGATCGCCAGATGGAAATTCGCGAAACAGGAGAACCGGAAACGCTTGAACAGCCTTTTTCTGAAGATTCTCCCGAAGAATCACCAGAACCTGTTTCCCTGAATGATGAAAACGAATCCATTGAATACATTATCCAGGATAAAGAGAGTCTCCCTGCCCGGCCTGAATTTAAGGCCAGTCTCTTTGATCCCTTTATCATCGAATGCAGCCGCTGCATGGCCCTGATCCGCATCAGTGAACCGGGCACCTATATGTGTCCCGACTGCCATGCCTCTTTCTCTGTTGATGATGAAATGTCTGTTCTTTATGAATAATTCTAACTACTCAGCTGTTGTCGAAAACTTTAAAAAAACAGAGGAATAGCCGAAGAATCGGGGGCTCCCTCCGCCAAAGGCGGGGGGAGACCCCGATTCTTCGATGGTTCTTTGATTCTGCTTGACCTTCTTTCATAGTATGAGTATTTTAAGTATTCAGGCTTCCCCTTCAGGGAAGCCCGATGTTTACACAATACCAGAACCGGGAGCAGGTTATGCCTGAAGCAGAAGGAAAAAGTTTTACCTTTGAAGATTACACGTCAATCCGCGAAGACTTTCTTGAGACCATAGACTACGAGGGATCTCCCCAGGAGATAACCTACGAAACTGAGGAATTCAGCGCCGTCTGTCCCTTTTCGGGACTTCCTGATATTGCCTATGTCAGAATGCTCTATGTACCTGAATCAAAAATTGTTGAATTGAAATCCCTGAAATATTACTTTACTTCCTTTCGTAATGTGGGGATTTACCAGGAAGCGGCGACAGACCGATTATATCAGGACCTGTGGAATCTTCTTGAGCCCCGGTTCCTTGAAATTGAAACCGTCTACAATATACGGGGAGGCATACTTTCAACATGCCTTTTGAATTCTGATACGATTAACAAGTATCCCCGGGAGAAAAGCTGACTTCCGACACAATAAACTTTTAAAAGATCCCAGGGAAAGAAGAAGTGACGCTTAAAAAGAGCCGTAGAAATTACCCCCGAAAGGGGTATTTTTTTCTTGCAATTATTACTGCTTTTTTATTTTTTACTTCTTCATAGCATAAAAGATCATATATCCATCATATCCGGGCAGGAAGAAATAAAAAACATGCGTCATCTTATCATATCAGTTATTTTATTCATACTATTTACCGGCTGCACATCCACACAGGATAAATCCCTCAAGGCGCCCTTTGAGCATTTTCTCATTGCCTTTGAGCAGGATGGCACGATTCTTCCCATTGAGAATCACCAGGTAAATCTCCGCAAGGCTCCCTTCGCAGTACTGGTTTACTTTACCGCCCCTGACAGCCTTTATATTCACGCCAGCACCGAACGGAAAACCTTTGATCTCGCGGCAGGCGGTTCAACGGTCTCTGAGCTTCCCGGCTTTGAAGCAGGCGAGATACAGGAAAATCTCTTTAACAGTGAAAAGACTCTCCATCTTTCAGAAACCGCCCCATCTTTCTGGAAATATACCAGCAAAACTGAACATAATTTCTCTGAAATAAAAAACGAAACCAACGTCATTGTCTGCCGCCGCACTATCGACACAGTGACAGACCACGGCCGTGGAGACATGGTAACCCCCCTTGAAAAAATTTCCTCCGGAACAGTTTTTTTATCAATGATTAAAATGGAATGGAACGAAGATTATAGTAAAAGGATTGAAAAAAAACGCCAGTACTTCATCCTCTCCTTTAACCAGTAAGTTCGAAGAGTTTTCACCCACAGGGGGCCACGATGGCGGCAGAAGAAATTCTCATCGCGTATGACAGCATGAAAAGTCAGATGGATAAGGAAGTTAACGCCTTCCTTTCTGAAACTCCCGGCATGGAAGAAATTCCCCTGCCCCAGATCTCCTTCGAAAAGGGGGCCACACAGATATCATTTCCTGTTCCTCCCCTGACCGATTCGCTTCTCTTTGACTGCCTTCAGGTCGCCAAAAAGCATATCGACAACCTGCGGATAACTTCCTTTGACGATGGACATTACGCCTTTCAGGCCCTCAATAGAAACATGTTCAAAACTGAGAACATGCTCGATAACCTTAAAATTGAATTCTTCTCTCTTGTCTCATCACGCCTTGAGTTATCCAAAAAGGGTAATCTTAACCAGGAAGAAGTCAATACGGCCATTGAGCTTTACCGCTGCTGCTATTCAACCATGCAGGAAGATCCCCTTCTGCGCCTTAAAAAACTCGGGGCCACTGTCATGACCGATAACGCCGCCCTCAGCTGGGATTACATTGCGGGCTACGAAGAGGTGAAGCGTAACATTCGTGAATCAATCATTCTTCCCCTCCAGAATCCCGAGGTCTATGATAAAATTGCCACAATGACCCGAAGGGTTTTTGAATCGAACCGCCCCCGGGCCATACTCTTCGAAGGGGGTCCCGGGGTGGGAAAAACCACGGTGGCACGCATTATCGCCGGCGAGGCAAATGCTCCCCTGGTCTATGTACCGATCGAGTCCATCATGTCAAAATGGTACGGCCAGTCTGCCCAGAACCTGTCTCAGATTTTTGAATCCTGTGAAGAGATGGGCGGGGCCATAATATTTCTTGATGAGATAGATTCCCTTGCGGGTTCCCGTGACCAGAACATGTTCGAAGCGACACGACGGCTCCTCTCGGTGCTTCTGCGTAAACTCGACGGCATAGACGCGGCAGAAAACACCATCACCATCGGGGCGACAAACCGTAAAAATGACCTGGACCACGCCCTGATCAGCCGCTTTGACCAGTCAATACACTTTCCCCTCCCCAATGCTGCTGAGCGTTCGGCAATCTACAGCAACTATGCCCAGCACCTGGGAGAAGAAGACCTGAAAGATATGGGAGAGCGGAGCGAGGGGCTTTCGGGAAGAAACATCAAGGATATCTGTGAATTCGCAGAACGACGCTGGGCGCGGAAGATACTGATTCAAAAACTGGAACCGTCAGCCCCTCCGGGGGATTACTACAAGCGGACAATCAGCCTCTGGGTCAAGCAGGCGTAGAATTTGAAAGCGCGGTTGTTTTTAATTGAAGGCGAGGATTGCAATCCTCGCCTTCAATTAAAAACGCGCCTTCTACAATGACTCCTTAACCGCCTCTTTTGCCGCTTCTTTTGCTGCTTCTTTACCTTTTTCTTTCAGCGTGTCTATTTTCAAATTTTCTTTTTTCTTTTCGAGATGATTCATAATCTCTTTGCTGTTGGTGGGTATTTTCTCACCATTGTAGACCATGTATCCCACGTATCCGGCCATTATTAGTATCGCCACGAGAAAAAGCTTAAATAGCTTCTTTATGATTGTCACAACAATCATGATTATAATCAAAAGGGCTATTATCAGATATACAGTATTATTTGTAATTAACTCATACAGATTTTCCATAACCGGGCTCTCCGTTTGCTGAATTTAATTTTTTTTCCTGCGAAAGATAAATAAAGTCAATTAATAATCCAAAAATCTAAATAAAAAATTTCAGCACAGTTAACACCTTTCAAGAAGCATAATATATGGCGTGATCAATTATTTTGTTGATTTTTTGCCCCGTTACGGTTTATCATGATAGTGTGGGTTTATCCCCCGAATAGATATAAAAAGAAAGGATATCATTTTGAAACACAGTATAGCCAGCAGCCTCTGCAGATTCCGTATAGAAGACGAACAACGACTCTCCGACTCCCTGGTAAAAAGAGAAATCGCCCAGGCTTTCAGCGAACAGCGCTGTTTTGAATGTTATCCTGACCGTGAAATAGTCGACAGGGTCCGTGCCGGTGATCCGGTAGAAATTTTCAGAGAACGGTTTCTTGACACCCTGGGGACAATGTTTGACAAGGTTGCCGATGGCAGCGAGACTGTTCGAAACCGTCTGGCCCAGGATATCCGCCTTTCGGCTCGGCTCATTTCCGCCATGGGTTTTTTCTACCGTGCCGCTGCTGAAGAAGAATACACAACCCTTCTTGACCGGCGTATTGTCATCATAAAAGAACGCCCCGGCAGTCCTACACTGTTTCACATTTCAAATGATTCAACAGTTATTGCCCATGTCGGCCAGGGGCCTCCCTGGACTGAAATAAGTACGGTATATCTCGGCCTGAATACCTTCTCTACCCTTATCACCGAGAAGAAAAAGGGGGGAAGTCGTCTCTTTGAAGCCTTCAAGATGCTCCTGATGGTTGAAGAGCGGGCCATTGAAACCGGTTTCGCCCATTCTGCGGTCCATCCGCCAAAGGTATCCCTGGCTCTCATGGACCTTGTCGATCAGGTCATCATCAATGTCCGCCAGGATGAGGTAGAAGAAGCTGAACCTGCAGAAGTCAAACCGGTCAAAAAATTCAACGACGCCAATCGACGCACCATCCTGAAAGATCTTGATGCGAGGGTCGATGGAGATGAACTGAACTTTGACTATGAAAAAAACCTGAAAGCCATCAGGTCCATTGAACGCTATGCCCGCCGCTATAAAAAAGCCGGTGACTATGAATCTCTCAATGAGGTCACCCGCCTTCTCGTAGCCGCCTCGGGCCATGACATTCATGAAATCAGAAACCGGGCCAACCTTCTTCTTGAAAGGATTCTTGCCCCGAAAGAATTTGATGCTCCCCTGGCAACCAGGTTCATCAATCTTACTACCGGCGACTCATATACCTTCTCCTTTAATCTTGACACATCCCAGGAGTACCTTTTACGGATATACAACAACAGCTCAAAGAATGAACTCTCCTGTGACCGTGACCTCAACCATGATGATGTTAAGCTCAGATATAAAGAGGACGCAGACACCTTTATTGGCCAGTACACTTTTCGGGAATACGGCCATTATGATTTCGCGGTTCTCCGAAAAAAAATAAAAAATACCGAATGGGTGAATGAGCCGGGCTGCAACGGACGGGTAAATGTTATCCCCGATGTACGGGGAGAAATAATGCTCGAAATTTTTACCGATATCCACGGCCACACCAAGGTTTACTGGAGAGATGGAGACGGCCATCCCGGTCTTCTTTATAATGAAAATGGTGAAGTTATCCGTCTCGGCAACATGGCAGACATTACGGTTCACCTTGAAGATATCAGGGAACGTTATTTTATTACTTCAATTTACCTGCTGGGTACCCAGAAGCGCGGCTCCAACCAGGATGACTGGGCCCCCGAGGCAAGCTCCCCTTCTCCCTTTTCTCCCATGAGCCTGATAGATATGGAACCGAGTCTTGGGGGTGAACAGGAGCTGAAAAAACTTGTTGCCCGGGCCCATGAACTTGACATTCGAATAATCATCGACATCATTCCACATATAAACAGGACAAGCGACCATCTTCCCGATGAATACATCGTAAAGACCTATGACGGCAGCGGTAACCTGGTATTTCGTTCTTCAACTGACGGACGCTACGGTTCATGGAATGACGGCAAACTTCCCAACTACCGTCTCTTTGCAATCTGGCAGTGGCTCTCTGATTCTATCAAAACACTTATTGATGAATTCGATATTGACGGGATTCGCTTTGACTCCGCTCACGCGGTTCCTATCATGATGAAGAAAAACAACTTCCCCTACATTTATGACCAAAAGCGCCCTGTTGATGAAATGGTCGAGGGATCAATTATTGTCAATGACCGTGAGAACGACCACCTGATGACAACGGGGTACTACGACTCATCATGCCGTGACCAGATTGCCGTCCCCCTTCACTATTTTCTCATGCTCAACATCCAAAGAAAACTGAGGGAGAAAAATAAAAGTTACTTTCTTCATATTGCTGAATGTTTCTGGGGCCACGAACGCTTTCTTACCCGTACCGGCCTCATTCCCTATAACTCGTCGCTCTTTAAAATCTGCGAAAATATCGTCCACGGCAAAAGTGATGTTCAGGAAATCTACCACCTCTTCGATCATTACTATCCAACGGTACTCCCGGAAGGAACCGAACTCCTCGGAATCCTCGGCAACCATGACGAACGGCGGGCCCTTAACACCTTCGGACACCGGGGGCTTCGCGCCTCAGTAGCAATTACCTCTTTCATGAGCAACATCATAATGGATTATGAAGGAAGTGCAGAGGGAGAAAGCTGGAAGGTGTACCTTGACAACATCTACGTCAACTGGAACCAGTTTGAATACGCGGCCAACCGAAGCGTTGACCCCTTTTATCAGGAGTGGTACCGCTTTCACAGAAATACCAAGGGGAAAGGTTACCTCATCTGGGCCAACAACAACATGGTTGCCGCTGCCATGAAATTTACCGCTGAAACAATATGGATCGGCGCCTTCAACTTCGCCGAAGCAAGCCAGGGAGTTTCACTCCAGTTTGACAGCCCGAAACTCCCGATACCAGACAATGAATACTACCGCCTCTCGGATATTATTTTTTCCGATACCACAAAAATTTATTCTTATTACAAAGGAAGTGAACTCAAGATTTCCCGCCTCAACACCACGGTCTCGTACACCGACCGGGTGAAGCTCTTCAAACTTGATATCATCAGCCGGGAAGATCACTACAACGATCTCTTAAAAGATTCTTTTGAACGACTGGTTGATGTTTCTGATGTTGAGCATATCGATCAAAATTTCTGTTTTCAGGAAATTATAGAAAACTGTCAGACCTACGGTGATGTCACCCTTTTCATTCAGAACCATCTGGTTCCTCTTTTCTGGGAGGAAGACAGGGGCAAGCTTCTCCTGGGAATAAAACGGTCAGTGTACCATCTGTTTAAAAAAGGAATCCTCGCTGGACAGACCCTCCGCACCTACAGCAAAAGTATGATGGAAGAGGAAGATGAGGTCCTTAAATATCTCGGAACCAGTATCACCAGATTTAACCAGCAGGGATCCCTGGTATTCATGTCTGCTGAAGCTGACCCCTTTTCAAAAAGCGGCGGTCTCGCCAATGTGGTCTATGAACTTCCCCGGGAAATGGCAGGCATCGGAGAAGACGTCCATGTCATCACAGGAATGTATAAATTCGGTTCTCCCAAAGAACAGGAAAAAATGCAGAATGCCCTTGAAAAATACAACATTTCCTACACGGGAAAAACTGTCCGGTTCTACATCATGGGAAGCCAGTACGAAGCAGGGGTTCACCATGGAATGGTCGACGGCATCAACTACTACCTCCTTGAGCATTATGAATTTTTTGACGGCCTCTACTGGGGGATCACCTCAGAAGAAAAGCTGAGAAGAAGAATTGCCTTTGCCCGGGCCTGTGCCGAAGTCATTGTAACCTTTAACCTGAAGCCCCATTTCACCTTCACCAATGACGCTTACGCGGGCCTCTTTAACGGCATAGTTCGAAGTGATCCGTACTATGCGGGAAATGAGCAATTTCAAAGAAACACCTTTCTGCATATCATACACAATGGGGGCTGGCAGTATTTTGACGCCTACAACCGTCAGGAAAAAGATTTCGACCTCTTTCATCTTTTCAATCTTCCCGCGTGGCGCGCCGAAGAATTTTGTGACCCCTTATTTCCTGAACGGATTAACTGCATGGCAACAGGTATTCGTTTTGCCGATCGTACCATTACCGTCAGCCCGTCCTATGCGCGGCAGATAGAATACGCCTGTGACGGTCTTGAGCATCTCCTCCAGAACGTAATAGGAGTCAGCAATGCTATCGGTAATGACTTCCGTGAAAAAGTCATCAAGCGTTTCAAAGAATCTGATTTTATTGAAAACAACTACAGCAGTCTCATTGAACATATCACCGTCAATGATTCGCTAAAACATAAAATCGAGCAGCGCTACCCGGAGATTCTCGACGGTCCCTATGCACCTGACAGTATCGATGACGGGAAACGCCGTGATATAGTGATGCGGATGCGCAACAAGCTGCTTCTCCAGAAAGAGCGAAACCTTGTGGTAGATCCTGACCTGATACTCTTCTCAATGATACACCGCATTTCAGAACAGAAAGGTTTTCAACTTTTCCTTGAGGCATCTGAGGGGATATTCAACAACCTGGGCATCCAGGCGGTCATTGGGGGCGCCGTATCATCAGGAGACAAACGTGGTGACGAAATCGCCCATGGACTCAGCATGCTGAGCCAGTACTATCCGGGAATGGTCGATGTAAACATCGGCTTTCAGGATGTAGCGATCCCCCTTCTTTCATCGGACATCTTCGGCATGCCCTCAATGCATGAACCGGGAGGCATATCCCAGCTTGAGGCCTTTGCCGCGGGATGCCTTGTCATCGCCCGTGCAACCGGCGGTCTGAGAGATACGGTCTTCCCGGTACAACATGAGGGCACAGAGGTTTCAGGAAACGGCTTTCTCTTTTCGGATTATCATTCCTGGGCCTTCTATGATGCCATGCAGCGGGCTTCATCATTCTTCAGAGAGAACAGTGAAGAAACCCTCTACCTGGCAAGAAAAAATGCTGAAAAATCAGCTTATTTCTGGGACCGTCCCGCCCGTCAATATGTTTCTTCGATTTACGATATGACTGAGACGATCAGGATACTTGACGAATCATGAAGATGAACCGGCTGCATCTTATTTATCTGCCGGCCCTTGTGGCGGCCCTTCTCTGCACCGCCTGCGGCACTCCCGGTACGTCCCGCAAAAATGAAAATACTCCGGAATTTTTAAAAAAAATCCGGGGAGAACCGGTAATCCCCCGGGGCGCCAATACTATTTACATAGCACTGGCTGCTCGTGACGCAAAAGGCAGCGAAGCTGCAGTTAAGCTTCACCAGAAACTGGTCAGTGAGCTGACTTTAGCAGGCCGTCTCGCGGTTTCAGAAAAGCGTGATACCAGTGACCTGGTGGCGGTTATAAAGATCACCACATACCAGGTACAGATTACCGTTCACAACAGCTTCGGAACCCCTGAAAAAAAACGCCTTCTCATCAGGGCATCATGCACGCTCGTTGAGAAAAAAAATTCCAGGCCGGTCTTTTTTTCAGTTCCCATCCAGGCCTTCAGGGAGTACTCAGGTACTACAGCGCCGATAGAAACAGATGCCGAAGCTGAAGATCGTGTCCTTGAAGATCTGGCGGGGCGGCTGGTATCACAGATTCACCAGGGCTGGCATACAGACCGAATGAGTAGTATTGAAAAAGGAAGAAAAAGGTAATGGCCTTTAAAAAATATCCCACAGTAAAAGAACTCCAGAAAGATCTGAAACAGAAAAAAATGCACCACTCCTACCTCATGCTGGGAGAAGAAGAAGGCGAGAAGGATAAATATATCGGCTTCATGGGAAAAATTCTTATACCCGATGAAGAAGAACGCCGAACAGCAACCGGCCGCTTTCACCTCGAAAGTGAACCGCTTCTTGACGCGGCAGACTTTGCTCTCTCAAGCTCAATGTTTTCATCAAAACGGATGTGTATCATCAGAAATCTTGACCAGATGAAAAGCACCAAGGCAAACCGTGAAATCTTTACTGAAATGATGAAAAATCTCCCTGAGTCGACAACCCTGATAATGACAACAGAAAAGAATCGTCCCCCTGATTTCATTACTTCGAAAATGCAGGAAAAACTCTTCATCGTCCAATTCTGGCGTCACTTTGACGCAGATATCTTCAGGTATCTCCAGGGGACCCTTCAAAAGAAGGGAATCAACATGGAAGAAAAGGCAATAAATATTCTTATTACACGCACCGGAAGAGATATAAAGAAAATAGATGAAGCCGTTGATATGATATATTATTCCGGCCTTGAAGGAACAATAACCACCCAGACTGTTGAAGATTATATTACCGATGTAAAAGATATAACGATCTATGAATTTATAGATGCCCTTTTTATGAAGAAAAACACAACACTTCCCCTCTTTAAAAAGCTCCACGAAGATGGTGTACCTGAAGGAAGAATTTTTTATGAAATAAACAAGACAGTCGATCAGCTTGAAAAATATTATTTCCTGGCTGGCAGCGGTTCTTCAATCGATGAGGCACTAAAGGGATGCGGAATTCTTCCCCGGAATCGCGATAAGTTTCTTTCCTTTTCAAGAAGCTACCCTGAAGTTGAAATCAAAAGACTTTTTCCACTCCTGGGAAAAGCTGAAATTGATCGAAGAGGAAATACATCATCCAAAAAGCTGATATCCTCTTCTCTCTTTGAGTTGGTTTCACGAATGACAGGCCGCTAAACACGGCGCTTTATCATTGTTCGAAGAATCTGCCTCAACTGCTCCCTGAAAATAAAATCTTTTTCAGTGCTGAATTGATCAAAGAGGGGAACAATACTCGAACGGTCATTAATCCCCAGAAGTGAAAAAAGTGCAGCAGACCTGACATACCTTATTTTATCTCCATGAATCAGTTTAAAGAGTCCCTTCTGGCTCTTTACAGATCGGTAACTTCCAAGGGAACCGGCAATTTCCGCCCTGACACGGTAGTCAGTATCATTTTTAAATTTCAAGAGAAGATCCAGGTTTCGTTCATTTGTAATTTTACCCAAAACATGAGCGGTAAGAATCCTCAATCTAAAATTTTCTTCCTTAGACAATATTTTTTTCAGAGCCGCAACATTCCCGGTCCTGTTTATTTTCAGCATGGTTTCAAGAAGGATGTACTTTATTTCCCTGTCTTCCTCTACTAAAAGCTGGCTAGAAAGGGCGAATGCCGTTCCCCCGAGACGTATTCGATATAATGACCGGGCGGCGGCAAGGCGAATATCCCTATCCCTGTCAGTCAAGGATCTGGTAAGAACAAATGAAGCCCCATGGTCCTTCAATGTTCCAATCACGCGAATGGCGGCAATACGCACTTCACGATCGCTGTCATTCAATCCGGCCTTTTTAACAAGATACATTGCCTTTTTCAGTTGATTCTTTTCTATGCATTTCAGGGCATATATTCGAACCGACTTTACCGGATCTTCCACAAGTTCGGTAATAACAGTATAGAAACGCATATCATATAAAATCTGCATTGCTTCAAGGGCATAAATCCTCTTTACCGGGTTCCTGCTTCCTGACATACGGAGAATAAAGGGATAGATTCTATCATCACCGTTTCGGCGTAAAACCATTCCCGCCTCATGCCGAACGGCACTAAAACGACTTTCAAGCTGCCGCGCCACCGGCAAAACGATTCTTCTGTCTCCCAGCGTACCAAGATATTTTATCACTTCAATTTTAAAAGGGAAGGAACCGGTTTCACTGAGAATATCAATCCAGTAAAGAATGGTATTGTTTTTATGATAAATCTTCAGGGCCTTAACATAAATGTCTCTTTCTTCTATATCATCAGCTTTAAGAATTGCCTGTGCGATTCGGGGAATCAACTGGACAGGCTTCTTTTTTGAAATATATTTCAGCGCTTCTAATTTTTTGGATTCAACACTGGTAAGCTTGTTAAAAACAACATCATAAACCGTATCATCCTGCTCCCGGGCATAGAGATGAGGCAGGCAGAGGACATGCAGAATTAAAAACAGCTGAAGAAAAAGTCTGATATTTCTCGATATATTCATATTATTAAAAGTTCCCAAAGGTGAACCCTGAAGCCGGAGACTGGATTACAGGAGACCATAGCAAAAAGCTACCAGGCAGGAATCCGGACAAAAAAGGCCGTACCGGAATGATACAGCCTTTGCTCGTACAATAAAGCCTGCCCTACTTAAGAGAGCCGGAAAGATAATTTTCAACTATTGATGTAATGACCTCCTGGTTCATTACATCTTCACCATTTTTTTCATATTCATACACAATAAGCATAATACCGCCTACCAGCATAGATGCGGTGATATTATGATTCAGGTTATCTCTAAAAATACCCTGATTCTTGAGTTCGCTAATTTCTTCAGCGATAACGTTTTTGATACTATCGACAGACCGGTTAACACGATCGACAACTTCAATATCAATACCAACAATATCTTTAAATATAAGTTTGATCACAATCGGTTCGCTGAGAATCATTGAGATTGACTGTGAAATTCTATTCTTTATGAAGACAACAATTTTATCCTGAGGAGGATTAACGCCTAAAAATTCCTGAAGATCATCCTTATCAAGAACATCCTCTATTTTTTCAATGACCGAGTCCATCAGGGCATATAGAATTTCTTTTTTATTACTGAAATACTGGTATACCGTTCCACGAGCAATATTCAGTTTCTCGCATACCTGACCAATATGAGTACTCTGGAAACCTTTTTCAATAAACATTTCCTTCGCAGTATCAATGATCTGCTGTTTTCTCCGTTCTCCCTTAGGTGGCATTCTTTTACCCCACTTTTTCCATACGATCTGCCCGATCTTTTTATGCTGACTTTTCCCAGATGATCAAATCAACCGGCCCGAGGACCTTTTCATTCTTCTAATCTCTTCTTTCAAGGGAACAAGAGCTTCTTTTAATTCTTTGATCATTTCATCAGCTCGTTCCTGAAGTTCCTTACTCATATCTAATATTCTTCCCTGAAATAATATATAGTTAGACTGAAAATTTTCAGCTTGTCTCTATTTATTATCGACTCACAGGGTCTTCTTACTGTAGTCGACTTTTCAGGAAAATAAAAAAATTATGAATATATAATTTTAAATAGATATTTTAAGCAATTAATGTAAAATATAAAACACTGGGCAGGATGGTCAACAATTTTTCATAGAATATTCATATATTTTATAGATAAAAATTTTTATTAGTATACATAAAATATCGGTGATTTAATGATCTGGAGCGTCAACTCGGGGAAATAAATTAAAAAATCTAAAATAAAAAAGCAGTGTGTGCCTCCAAAGGATGACTACCACACCGCCTGTTTGCCTGTACCATGCTCCCTCCTGCCAAAGAAATTTTATGCACTCAAGTCAAGTGCAGTACCGGGAACACTATCCTCTTCACTTACCTTGATTTCAGAGCCGATCAGCATATACAGAAAACTCTGTACATCCTTCAGGTCCATCATCACCTTTTTATCTGTTTTAGCCTGCCTGATCTCACGGGCCGTTTGAAACTGCTCTTCATCTGCGGTTTCAGATACCTTTTCAGTAGAAGTTTTACTGAAATCAGGCTGAAATTCTGTGAAGTTTTTTAAGTTGTATTGTACATTGACATCCATTTCAGTTACCTCCTTCCCTGGAGCTTCCTGTTAAAATTTTCGGCAGATTCTTAAATTTCAGTTATAAAAAATAATTTTTTTATCTTTTTTTTTCACAAAATGGCGCCATATAGGCGTCAATATTGCTCACTAATATTGCTGCTTTTCACCTGTTGGCCCGAGTAAATTATTTGAATTCCCGATAAAAAAGTTTTTTCGTTGAAAGGAATCAATTATTATGCTTTGCTGTTTTAAATTTCAATCTGGAAGGAAAACTCATGCGCAATAATATATTCTTTTTCAAATTATACCAGGTATATAAAATTGTCTTTTTCTATCCCTTTCTGGCAATCACCACTGCAAGCCTTGGTACAATTGCTACTATTTTAGCCATTGTAATACACCCGAAGATTGCCTCAATCTGCGGAATTATCTGGTCGAAACTCAACAGCTATTTCACCCCGATGTTTGTTACTGTAGAGGGAAAAGAAAAAATCGACAAAAAACAGAGCTATATAATCGTTGCGAACCACCAGAGCCAGTACGATATATTTCTCCTCTACGGATGGCTCCCCATGGACTTCAAATGGGTTATGAAAATACAGCTCCGCCAGGTACCCTTTCTCGGCTTCGCATGCTACAAAATTGGCCATATCTTTATTGACCGCTCAAATTCTGAAGCCGCGGTAGAATCTATTAACGCGGCCAAAAAGCGTATTATCAATGGGACATCCATTGTCTTTTTCCCCGAAGGGCATCGAAGTGACGACGGAAAGCTGATTCCCTTCAAAAAAGGAGCCTTTAAGTTTGCACTCGATATGGGGCTTCCCGTTTTACCGGTAACCATTGATGGAACCAGGAGCGTACTTCCTTCAAATACCACCGCCCTTTTTCCCGGGAAAAGCAAAATGATTTTACATAAGCCTATTGATATCCAGAATTACACCGAAGAAAATATTGAAGACCTGATGGAGGAAGCCAGAAAGCGGATTCAGCAGGGGCTTGATGGCATGCAAAAATGAAACAGAAACAGGAACAACTCATAGAAGAAGGGAAAAAACTCCTTGCAGAACTCCCCTGCCGCTTCGCTGAAATACGCCTTGCCGCCACAACCGGCACATCAATTTCTCTCTCTGGTGACCAGATTGATGTTTTCACCTCAGGGGATACCATCGGCGGGTCCGTCAGGGTTCTTCATAAAGGCTCATGGGGTTTTACTTCTTTTAATGACCTCTCCAGCCTCCCGGCCATGGTGAAGAGAGCCCTGGAAATTGCAGAAGAAATTTCGTCAAAGGAAGTAAGAGACATCGTAACCATGGAGCCCATTGAAATCCATTCGGTTACTTCTTTTCAGCAAGACTTTAGAACCATAAGCCTTGAAGAAAAATTTGATCTCATAAAAAGCTACAACGATATCCTCAAACAAGCGGAGCAGGTGCAGACTACACGGGCGGGTTATCGGGATTCAGAAACCCGCTATGCCTACCTCAACAGTGAAGGAACCTGCGCCACCTATGACCGCCTTTTCTGCGGCATTTCACTATCTTCAATAGCAAAAGACGGGGCCCTTATTGAGCCGTACCATGAATCTATTGCAGGCTACGGGGGCTACGAACTGGTTCGTGATAAAGAGACAATGGCCGAAGAAGTTGTCAAAACCGCCGTTGATCTCCTCAAGGCGGAGTCGATGCCAGGGGGAACCTATGACGTAATCGCCGACCAAAAGCTTGCGGGTGTTTTTATCCATGAAGCCTTTGGTCATCTTTCCGAAGCTGATTTTGTTCATGAAAATTCTCAGATGCTCGACATGATGAAACTGGGGCGTGAATTTGGCAGCGACATCCTCACGGTTTATGATGATGGAAACATCGCCGGGTCTTCAGGATTTATCCCCTTTGACGATGAAGGTGTCATGCCGAAAAAAACACCCCTGATTACCAGGGGACAGCTCACCGGGAGACTCCATTCCCGTGAGACCGCGGCAAAAATGGACGAAGAGCCTTCAGGTAACGGCCGGGCCCTCAACGCCATGAGAAAACCCCTGGTTCGAATGACCAGTACCTACATTGAAAACGGCCCCCATTCTAAAGATGAAATCTTCAACAACACCGACCAGGGGGTCTACTGCTGCGATGTAATCGGTGGTCAGACAAACCTCGAGATGTTCACTTTTTCAGCGGGCTACGGCTACGAAATAAACAAGGGCAAAAAAGGCAAAATGTTTCGGGACATTCAACTCTCAGGAAATGTATTTACTACTATGAAAAATATCTCAATGATCGCTGATGACCGAGCCATGTTCGGTGGCCTTGGAGGCTGCGGCAAGGGGGGACAGGGTCCTCTCCCGGTATCCTTTGGGGGGCCCCATTTACTGATGAAAGATGTTATGATAGGGGGAAGACAATGAAAAACGACCTTTCCCTTCACATACCGGCAAATGCACGGTGGCATGATATACTCTCCACCGAGAGCAAAAGCTCAAGCATCTCCTTTAAGAATAACCGGCTCCATGGAATAAATGAAAAAGAAAACAGCGGCATGGGCATTCGGCTCAACATCGACGGCAAAACAGGTTTCTCATACACCAATGATCCGGACCGCATGGCGGAAGTTACCGGCCGGGCTGCCGAGCTTGCAGCCTTTGGTGACCCGGAAGGTTATGATCTTCCAAAGAAGGCTGAGGTAACCTTTGAACCCTATGATGAAGCAATAAACAGTTACAGCACCGCCGCGGAAATCGAAAAGGGTCATGAAATGATCGCCCTGCTCAAAGACCGCTACCCCGACATTCACGCCGATCTCAGCATCAGTGTATCATCAGGGAAAACCCGCCTTGAAAACAGCCATGGTCTGGCGGAAGAATACCGTAACTCTTATTACGGCTTTTCAATTTCTGCAACCTACATCCCGCGGGAGGGCAGCAAAATAGATGTATGGGACAGCCTTTCAGCTCCCAGCTCGCAAAGCTTTTCACACCTGGCATCGGTTCTCATTGAAAAAATAGAAAAAGCAGAAGTTGCCGTACCTTCGGAAAGCGGTCGTCTTCCCGTAATAGTGACACCCCGGGCCTTTGGACGCCTTCTTGGCATCGTAGCCTCGGGTTTAGATGCCCGTGCAGTCTTTAAAGGCATCTCCCCCTTTAAAGACAAAATGGGCGAAAAACTTTTTCATGACTCTTTTACTATCAGCGACAATCCCCTTCTGAAAAATTCACCTTTCAGCTTTCCCTTTGACGATGAGGGCGTCATGGCCCGTAACAAGGACCTTATCAGTGGAGGGATTCTTCAAAACTTCGTAACCGACCTGAAGCACGCCGAGCGGCTTGGCATCGAGGCCCTTGGAAACGCCTCGCGGGGATACGCTTCACTCCCCGCGCCTTCATTCAGCAATATCATGGTCCCCGGCGGAACCATTCCCTACAAGAAATTACTGAAAGAAGCCCCCCGGGCGGTATTGATAGAATCCTTTATCGGCCTTGGACAGTCAAACACCCTGACCGGTGAATTTTCAGCAAACCTTGACCTGGCCTACCTTGTTGAAAATGGAGAAATTTCCGGACGGGTTAAAGACTGCATGGTAAAGGGTAATCTTTTCGAACTGCTGAAGGATGACATTGCCTTTTCACAGGAAAGAGAACAGGTCGGCTCATCGCTGCTCCCGGCTCTCTATTTCCCGGCAATTGATTATACTGCTTGAGGCAGAAAGATATTTATACAAAAGGGCGAATATCCGTGGCAATCATTCCTCCGCTGCGGGCCGCCGTGAGCCCCTGGTCACCATCTTCAAAAACCTGGCATCCCTCGGGGCGTACTCCCATGAGCTCTGCGCAGGCAAGAAAGGTTTCAGGGTGAGGTTTAAAATTTTTTACATCATCAGCGGTAATGACAATGGAAAAATATTCATCAAGCCCCGAAGCTTTCAGAATTTTCTCCGCCATATGCTTTCGAGACCCCGTTCCCACCGATACAGGAAGCTTCCCATTGTTCTTGTAGAGGAGTTCAACAACCGGCTCAATCGGTTCGACCAGTTTAAGATTTGAAAGGAAGGCATCTTCTTTTATGTTCATTGCTTCAAGCGGATCCATGGAAAGGTTCAATTCTTCATTGAGCATCATGATAATCTTCTTTGTGGGAATTCCCGCGTAACCGTAAAAAATTTCACTGGTAAACTCAAATCCATAGTTCAAGGCCATTGTCTTCCATGCCTCGAAATGAAGCGGCATGGTATCAACCAGGGTACCGTCAAGGTCAAAGATAAGGCCTTCAGCGCTGTTGTCTATTTTAAGATTCATACTTCCTTCACCATTTCTTTATTTTTTTTAAGCACACTGGCAGGAGCTGCTTTCTCCCGCCTTAGATACGAGCTGTTAACCAAGAATTTTTTTCCAGCCTTCCGGGTCGTGGCCGACCACAGACAAATTGCCGCAGCGCACCACAGGGGTATTCAAAAGAAGGGGTTCCTGGAGAATTTTCTCAACCGGATTGTGGTTAATATATTCAAGGTTCATCTTCTCGTACATCTTCCCTTCCCGATCAATCAGGTCTTCGGGAGAAACCGACCTGAGGATATTATTAATTTCACCACTGCTCACCGGCTTCTCATTGAGATCCCTGAAATGGGGTTTCTCGCCCCGCTCTTTAAAAAAACGAAGGGCCTTTTGGGTATTTTTACACTTTTTGGTTCCAATTACCTGAATGTTCATGGTTTCACTCACCTGAAATATTCCCTCCCCTGGCCCCCTAAATCCCCCGAAGGGGGACTTTTACAGTAGAGCATAGTCTCAAAAATGGTACTCATTGAAGGCTTGAGGAAGGTCTTAACATTATACATGATATACATGATATACACGATATACACGATATACAAAAGAACAACTACAGGAAGGGGGGTTTCTTTTCAATAAAAAAAAGCCCCACCGATGCAGGTCATTTCAGGCTAGTCAGGAAACCTGACCTGGCCTGCATCGTGGGGCGCTGGGATTTATGTGGGTTATGCAAACTGCTCAACAAAGAGTCAACTGACTCATTAAAAGGGTCGTCATCCTCCCCCTGAGGGAAGGCATCCCGACCCGCGGTCAAAAGAAGCGCCGGAGGACTTACTGGAAAAGGAAGACATAAGCTTCCCCGTATCGGTTGAATCGCAGGACGGGCAGAGCACATTTACATCATCTCCCATTTTCCGCAATTCTGAAAATTTGTTACCACAGCTTTTACACTGGAATTCATATATCGGCATATCTTTTTCCGCAATTCTTATTAAGTTGTCACTAATTTACTAAAATGCTAAATTAAGTCAACTTATTTTTAGAAGTTTTTTGATTATTTTAGGATTTTCTTAAGAATAGAGGATTGAAAAAGTCTTGCATGATCAGTGCTTTTTGCAATACGTTAACTTGCTTGAGGTATGATGCCGCAACCGATAAAACTTGTTGTGCCTCATGTGCTGGTTGGTGGCAGAGGAAATTACTATATATCAAATCAATGGAGACTAAAATGAGATTTGCTATCTACATTCTAATAATTATACTTATGGGATGTCAAACATATCCTTATGCCAAAGGACCCTTGCCCGAAAATACAAAAAATTCATTGTTATGCATAACAGTAGACTTAGGATTAAGTGGATCTTATTTAAAAAACCTGTATTTCACAAAACTTAAAAACAAGTATGACAATGCATTTGACAAAACAGAAATATTAAAATCAAATTATAACATCGGCGAAAAGCCATGGGGTGATACCGTAAGACAGCATTTTTTCCTAATGAATGCTGAACCTGGATTTTATGCAGCTGTAGCAGTATCTGGCGACCGGGAAGTGAAAAGGAATTATTTACGAAAAGACTTAATGAATTAAATGCTGGCAATATTAAATAATAGCATATTATATTTGCCACATCGTTTGACATTGGATATCAATATCTGGGAATTACGTTTTAACATGGATGAAATGCCCCAACAGCAACTGGCAGAAAAAGCGATAACACAAGGCAGATAATCTTATATTCTAGAACACAATCATGGTGATACAAATGAAAAGTAAAAAAAAGACACCCATAAAACCTGAAAAAGTAAAATGGCCGGGAGGCTGCGGGCGAACCTTCTTTAATCTTTTAAATAAAGAATTCGGCCATCCTATGAAAAACGAAGAAGTTGCTGCCGACCTTTTGTGCGGCGGCATCATGATGCAGGGTCATCAATGCGGCATGCTATGGGGTTCGGCGCTGGCTGCCGGCGCTGAATCCTTTAGAAGGAACAAGGATAAAGATAAGGCTATTGGTTTATCAATACTCACAACAAGAAAAATTGTAGAATCATTTTCCAGCAGGACAAAAACCGTCAACTGCCGGGATATTTCACAATGTGATTTTACCAGTAAATTTGAACTGGCAAAATATATGGTCAAATTTATTCTATTTATTGACCGATCCTGTTTCAAACTTGCAGATAACTGGGCACCTGAAGTTATCAAAGCTGTAAAAGAAGAACTTTCAAATGAGAAGGCTGCTGTTCCTCACCCCTGTGTAAGCTGCGCTTCAATAGTTGTTGAAAAAATGGGAGGCAGTGACGAAGAACAGGTTATAGTTGCCGGATTCGCCGGCGGTATGGGTCTGAGTGGTAACGGATGCGGGGCCCTCAGTGCCGCGATATGGCTAAAGACCCTTGACTGGTGCAGAAAACATCCGGGCAAAAATCCATCAATGTTCAACAACACTGATGGTAAAAAGCTTCTTGATGCATTTAACAAGGAGACAGGTTCTGAATTGTTATGCCGTAACATTTGCGGAAAGAGCTTCAATTCTTTAGAGGAACACAGTAACTATATAAATGAAGGTGGATGCGAGAAGCTTTTAAATGTTCTTGCGCAGGAATAAGCAATAAAAGCGACAATGCACATTGTCGCTTTTATTTTTTTATTTGAAACGGCTACAGTTGCATCAATAAGGATATTCTTTAATCGTGACTATGCCCATGATCACTATTCGGATCATGCTTTGCCGCTGCGGTAATGGTAAGATCACCACGCTTCACATTTTTCACTGACTTCAGTTTATCGGCAATAAGTTTAATTTCACTGGAAGATCCCCGCAGAATAAGCACCTCGAGGCAGTTATGCTCATCAAGATGCACATGGGTGGCACTAACAATTTTACCGAAATGCTGATGCTGAATATCATTCAGTTTATCTGATATCTCGCGGACATCATGACTATATACCAGGGTGAGGGTTCCCACTGCTTCAGCTTCAGGATCTGAGGTATCATTCGAGTCGATCATGTAGCGGATCAGATCACGAATAGCCTCTGAACGATTGACATACCCCTTTTCTTCGATAAGTTCATCGAAGCGCCCAAGGAGCTTATCGTCGATGGAAACGCCAAAGCGGATTATATTCTGCATACAGACCCCCGGTTAATAATGCTGATTACACGAAGCATCAGATGTTACAGTGATTTCAGTTTAGACTCGAGCCATCCGATCCAGTCGGTCATCTCAGGATCACTGGTTGCCGCCATTTCATAAATGTCCATAGTTCCATTAAGCTGCGTAACATCCTTCATAAAGCTGTCACGGTTGAAGTTTGTATAAGGCATCAGGTCTACTTTATTGACAAGCATTACTGAGGCTTCATGTATCAGCAGTGGATACTTTGCAGGTTTATCGTCACCCTCGGTCACACTGATAACCGCAACCTTATGCTGCTCTCCAATATCGAATTCAGCGGGACAGACCAGGTTGCCGACGTTTTCGATAAAAATAAAATCAAGCTTTTCAAGATCAAATCCCTTAAGAGATTGTTCAATGCTCAGAGCCTCTAGGTGACAGGCACCGTCGGTATTAATAAGAGTAATCGGAATTTCATATTTCTGAAGACGTACGGCGTCTCGGTCTGTTGCAACGTCACCTTCGATAACCGCCACGTTAAATCCCTTCTTCTGGAGACTCTCGATGGTTTTCTCCAGTATTGTCGTTTTACCGGCACCGGGAGAACCGATGACATTTACCATCAATACTTTTTTTTCTTTTAATATGTCGCGAAGTTCGTCTGCCTTTTCTGCATTGGCACCGAAAATATTTTTCATTACAGTAATTTCCATATCAGTTTTCTCCTTCGATATGTTTGATAATCAACTCCTGGCCCTGAATCATTTCAAGCTGAACAGAATCACAGGAGGGGCATAAATATACATTTTCTTCCACGTCAAAGTTATGACCGCAGGCGTTGCATTTCATCTGAATAGGAAGAAACTCCAGTTCAAGTTCTGCATTCTCCGCGATTGTTCCCTTTGTGACAGCCTCAAAGGCCATCTCCATGGCAACCGGTACAACCTGCCGCATTTTCCCCACCGTCAAGACGACCTTGTCAATACGGATAAGATTGTTTTCCTTTGCAACATCTTCCATAATTTCAAAGAGGTTGCTTACTATTGAAAATTCGTGCATTGACTTCCCCGGTTGCTGATTGCCGGTATACAGTGTTTCACCATAGCGGCATCAAAAATGTTATGATTTATGCATTTGTGATATTTATCCACAATGGCTACGGATAGTCGAAAAGTCCATAAATTTTTCCCATAGAGTATAAAAAAGAAAGTGAAGGCGCGTAAGGGCTTGATATAAAGTAAATTGCACGAACACAAACCGGCATATGAGGCATAGAAGCTCTTATCAGAACACGATTCCTTCAGCAGGAATGTTAAAATATAGACAAAAAGCATCAGTCATGTAAGGTTTTTTCAAAAATAGAATTATATTTTTTTTAGCTTCTAATTGCAGATGGTTTCATTTCCCCTTGTCGGCTATATTATCGCCTGTTTGCATTCTCAGAATAGCCATGTAAAAATTCAGTTTTAGAACCAATAGCCCCCACAAAAAAGAGATGAAATCATTCAGCTTTCTATCATCTTCCGGATTACAATAAATACTATATTCTACTGCTTTCATATTTGCTCATGGACAAATGCTTCAGGTAAACCGTTAATAACAAAAATACTATCATTAATTTTTCGTTCTATAAATTTTAACATTTTCATCTTTTTTACTGACAATTATCCACAGGTATGCATTACCTCCTGAAAAAGCAGATACCCCATGATAAATTTCAGTATTATTGACAGCATCTCCCAATCCACTTGTAGAAACCTGTTCAAAGTCTGCTTCAATTGAGGGGTCCGTAATGCCACTTTGGGTTCTATAAATCTCTACTCCATTTACACTGTTGTCATATCCGACATAGAGCCTGTCTCCATTGTTTATTAACAGGGTAACTCGATTATTATTACTATTGCCCATATTCGTATAACCTGAACCATTGTTTGCTACAAATGTCCAGTTTGTTCCATCATGTTTCCATAATTGTGGACCACCGGTAGTGTTTCGTATTACAAAAAGTTTATTATTAAATACTACCATGGCTGGGAAAGCTTTTTCTTTAGGCAGAATTTTATTTTTCTTAAACAATTCAAGGGAAAATCTATCGTTAACAGGTGAATTGTTCCATTCGTTATCCGCTGCCGGAGTAATATCTTCCCAGTCATCTGGATTTGAATTTGCACCTGATGGATTGATGACTGTTGACCTGACTAAACCACCATCTTTACCAACAGCAGGAAATGTTGTGTTTTCTCCGCCATTTGCCAGATAAATTCTATTGTTATATTCAACCATGGAATCAATACCTAATATTGAAGCGGTGTTTGCCGGCACACCTGAAGCTCCTATTCGAGGCATCAGCTCAGGAAACATTTCGAATATATCTACATTATAAATTGGATCTTGAATGAAATTTTGCACTTTTCCCATTCCAGGTCTTGACGAAATATCATCCGGGCAGCCGAAAAACAATCTTTGATTAAAAACAAGCATTGACGAAATACCCCGTACACTGTTGTCCAAAACAACTCCAACATCTAAATAGTTAAAATCAACTACAGAGCCATAATCATTGGTCATATAGATATAGTTTAGATTTCCGCTGTATTTTGATGGACCAATAAATAGATACTCTTCTCCAGCAATTGTTCCACTGGCAATAAAATCAATCCCCTCTTCACTGTCGGGCCCAGGATTCAATGATGCGGTAACTGCACTTTCTCCATGAAACAGTAAAGATATAATTTCAGGATCTGTACCATCTGGTTTGATTCTGAAGACAGAATTGTCACTGCTGGCTGGCCCGATATATATTCGGTCTCTATAGCTTATAAGCATGCTATAATTATTTATTCCCTCTGACATTGGGTCGCTAAGCACCGGTCCATCATCAAAATTTTCAGAAATTGTACCGGCACCGGCAAAAAAAGCTTTATTGTCCGGGTATTCCTGTAAATTATTTGAGTTCAGATCTAACACATTAGAATTAACTGTGACTGAGTAAATTGCTTGAGTTAAATTTGTCGCAGTGGTTATTTGTACATGAGAAGCCGTACTTTGTCTGCTGATACTGGAAATTGTAATCATATTTTGACTGGCATCATTTAAAGTATAATTAGCCATGTTTTCTGAACTGATCTGGGTTACTGGTTCTGAAAAAATAACTTCTACGATATTTTCCCCAATTAAAGTGGCAAATAATATTTCTGGTCCCGTGTTATCTATCACACCGGTACCCGAAAAATAATCAAAATTATTGCCAATAGAGATGCTGTTATTCGTCAGGTCAAAAACATTACTGATAGTTATTTTATACATTAGTCCATCTGTTTGAGAATCAGTTGTCAGCAATACTTTTGAAAAATCCAGGAGATCCCTGGTGGCATTATTGATTGTTAATCCCGTGTCTATAGTATAGTTTATTATATTTTCAGATGTTATCAGTTCAACATCTTCACTGAAATATAGAACAATTTCAGTATTTGAAACAGAACTGACTGATTTTACGGTGGGCACAACATCTCCTTTAAAAACAGTACTATCTGGATCACTGATCGTAGTGTTATTAAGATCCTTTATATTAGATATTGTAATAGTATAATTTAAATCTTGGTGCGTTGATGTTGTCAGGTCAACAATTGAATAATTTGTCGCATTTCTGGTGGCTGTCAAAACCGTTAATCCAGGTATGGCATAATTAACAACATTTTCAGCTGTAACTTGATCAACATTTTCAGAAAACAAAAGTGTAACAGTCGCATTTGATGTTGCTGCAGCGCTTTCTATATAAAAATTATTTTGGACTGGATTGTTGTTTTCGACAAGTAATGTGTGCAGGTTGGGATTGCAATTAAGCAAAAAAATAATCAAAAAGAAAAAAAGGGAGCACTTTATTTTATTATTTGCCATTGTATTCATAATTTATTTCAACTTCTATCTATTTAAATAAATTATTTTATCTATAAGATATACATTAAACTAAATAATTCAAAGGTATTTATTTAATAATATGAGTTATTCTGATCCAGAGAAAAGTGCACGAACACTAACCGTCACATGAGTCATAAGAGCTCTTATCGACTTGACATCATTATAGTAGTAGCTGCATAGGTCGGTTTTTCTACTGAGGCGGTGTCCATGAGAAAGCCTGGCCAGTTTATTGACATATGAGGAACCTGCTGAGTGGCCCAGGGGCAGGTAAAAAATCGCCTGGTGGACTAATATATTCCCGTGAGTATTGAAAAAAATGCATAAAGTTACTATATTTAGTAAACATAGCTACGGGAAGCCTTTGCGATGCTGATGTCATGAAAACAAAAAAAGAAGCAATAAGCATACTCCATGCCCCGGAGTATCTGGCCATAATTCTGGTTACCATTCTTTTGGTGGCATGCAATCCAGATTTTCATACAACTCTCTTCAACAGGACTACAATAACAACTCCCGTACCTGATAAATTTACTGATGGTCCTGTCATTGAAGATCTCTTCTCGGAAAATATCTCTAATTTCAGCATGTTTCTTGCATACAAAAACCGTATCTATATTGGACCGAACAGCAGTGAAAATACTTTTTTACGGTTAAATGCAGATGGAACAAACCAGGAAGAAGCATCACTAGTTTTTCATGGAGAATCGGGGACAACGACGACTCTTGATCCGGGTCCCGATAGTGAGGACGGGATAGATTTTTTTATCAGTGGTTTCATTGATGGGACAGAATATCTATTTATTGGTCCATCGAAGAGTGGCGGTCAGCTGAATTATCTCTATTATACGACAGACTCTGGTACTGATCTTGATTTTGACTATATTGACATCAATTCAGTTCTTGGGCCACAGTCGAAGGGAATTTCTTCAATGCATACCTTTAATAATAATCTGTATGTGTCTTCTCCCGATACTGGCGCTTGGAAACCGCGGTTTTCAAAAATCTCCAGCATTGTATCAAACCCTGTTGATGGAACTGATGTTTTTAATCTTGAGGCCGGTGATATGCCGGGCCTGGGCAGTGAGAATAATGAAGCTTATATACTTGGAATAGATACGATAGCCGATTTTAACAGCAGATTATATATTGCAGATGGCGGTAGTAATGCCTCGGGTGTCGATGGTGCAATCTATCGTTCGAAGAATAATGATCCTGGAGATTATTTCAATTTTCCTGACCACTGGCTTAATATAACTCCCGCTGGTAATCCAGAATGGAACAAAGGTGGAACCAGGTTTTCCAATGAATTACCCGGTACAAATAAGTTGACTCCCGCCATGAAAGCCTTTCCTGCAATGGTTGTTTTTAATGACCTGCTCTATGTGATTAGAAATACCAATGGCACCGCAGGAGGACCTCAGCTCTGGAAATATGATCGAACCGACTGGGAACTTGTCGCCGCTAATGGTACAGGAATCAGTAATATGTCAAATTCAAATAATTCACATGTTACACTGCTTGTTGTAAATGGGGAAAGGCTTTATATTGGTTATAATAACAGTAGTGATGGTCTGCAGATTTGGCGCACGAAAAGTTGTATAACTGATCCTGCGACAGAAATTGACTTTGAGTCTGTATCAACAGACGGTTTTGGGGATGCGGTGAACAACAAAGAAATATACCATTCACTGTCCATGTATGTTAACAGTACTGATTATCTCTGGGTACTCTGTGGAAGCGAGAGTGGAAGTCTCAGAGTATACCGCACAATGAATTAATTTGATATCTAGTAATACTGCGCTGACACCAACCGGCACATGAGTCGCAAGAGCTCTTGTCAGGAGATCATGTCACCAGAATGTTAATGTTAAAATCCTGAAACGTTTTTAGTCAAAAGCCCTCTTGCGTATAGAACCGCTTTCTTTCAAAGGCGCGAACGCCCATTCGCACCTTTAAAAGAAATCGGGTAAGCGCACATATGAACTGATCAACTATAGGATAGTGACCGGGTTATTCCTGCCCGCCGGTACCAGGCAAAAAAAAGGGCGGCATTTCTGCCGCCCCTTTTCATGAGCTTATGTGAGTCAGCTTTAGCAGACTTTGAACTTTGAAATCTCACGGTCACCTTCAACAACATGTACCGCACAGGCAATACAGGGATCAAAGGACCGAACGATTCGGGCCGCCTCAATTGGATTCTTAGGATCAGAAATAGGTGTTCCGATGAGAGCCTTCTCAACGGGACCATAGACTCCCTTGTCATCCTTGGGCCCGCAGTACCAGGTTGTAGGAACAACACACTGGTAATTGTCAATCTTCTTGCCTTTGACCTTGATCCAGTGTCCCAGGGCGCCGCGAGGAGCCTCGGTGAGTCCCATACCTTCTCCGGTATCGGGAATGTCATAACTTGATCGGGGCTTGCCGCCCTTTTCGAGATCATCAAGCCAGCCGTACATCTGCTGGGCAAGAATTTTACACTCGATAACCCGTGAAGCGTGACGGCCCAGGGTTGAGAATGCAGCTGGCACATCAGCATTGAATTCTTTAAGAACTGCGTCGAGTTCTTTCTTAACAGCCTGGTTACCTGAAAGATAGGCCACAGCAACACGAGCCAGGGGACCAACTTCCATCGGCTCTGTGCCGTAACGGGGAGCTTTCAGCCAGGTGTAGGCGCCATTCTTATGGGGATCAGGATTAGTCTGTCCGTCAAAAGGATGGAGCTTTGAGCCGGAGTTAAAACGGGCATACTTGACCTGTTCTGTAATCTTTTTGGGGTCAAAAGGATCTACCTTCAGACCAGCACCGCCGGTAACAACACCCTGCTCAAAGAGATACCCTTTGTCATTGTCTTCCTGATCGAATACACCGTAAGACATGAAGTTATTGTAGGTACCAAGCTTAAAGTACTCAGGGAACGCCTTAGCTGCGGCAATAACGTGGCTGGTATAACTTGTATTAACGAACTTTTCAACTTCCTTTAACAGAGACTTGAACTCTTTGATATTTGCCCGGGTCGGAACCTGGGTAACACCACCGGGAACAAGACCGATAGCATGGGGAACCCGTCCGCCGAAGAGGGCAACCATCTTGTGGGCCTTCATTCGGATATCAAGGGCATCCACATAACCGGCAATAGCGCTGAGGTTAGTATCAACATCAGAGATATAGAAGTCTTTTCCTTCGTAACGGGGAAGAAAGGGACCGACCGCCGCATGAGAAGCTTCTCTTCCTTTCTTTACTTCAAGTTCATTCTTTGCCCAGGCTTTCAGCTTCTCCATCCGAGCATCACTGCCCTTATACTGGAGAACTGCAGTGATATCGACAAAGTCAAGTGCTGCAAGATGATAAAAATGCAGTATGTGAGACTGCAGGTAATTCGCAGCCAAAACAAGGTTACGGAGAATCCGTCCGTTTTTGTTCGGCTTAATATTAAAAGCGTCATCGAGACAACGGCTTGACGCCAGTCCGTGAGAGATAGGACAAACACCGCAAATACGCTGAGTAATCTGGTTAGCGTCTACAGGGTTTCTTCCTTTCAAAATCATTTCAAATCCGCGAAACATATCTCCCTTACTTTTTGCGTCGACGACCTTGCCGCCCTGCACATCCAGTTCAAGAGAGAGGTGACCTTCTATCCTGGTGATTGGATCAAGAAATACCTTAGCCATTGATGACACCTCCGTTTTCCTTAAGTTTCAATACAGCCTGTCTTACTTCTTCATGTTCGATCTGGTTGATTTCCTCTGCAGTAGCGTGGAGATGCTTAAAGATTCCCCGCTTACCAAAGTCAGGGAAGGTGTTTTCTGTACAGCCGATACATCCAGCACCTGAATCGGTACATGAATTGGTTCCATCGACCCATTTACGCTTCGGAATATCACAGCCTGAATCCATGCCGAGGCATCCGAGATTGTAGAGGCATCCCTTGTCGCCCCACTCTTTTGCAAAAACACCCTGCTTGTAGTAGGAAAGACGTTCGCAGTTTTCATGAACTGTTTCGCCGTAGAACATTTTAGGTCTCATCTGCTCATCAAGCTCAGGAATACCTTTCAGTAATACATGGAGAAGTGTTCCGACCATCCAGTCCGGGTGGGGCGGGCAGCCGGGAACATTAAGTACTGTTTTATCAGGTAAAATTTCCTGCAGCGCTTTAGCTCCTGTAGGATTACCGCTTGCACCGGGGATTCCGCCGCCTGTTGCACAGGTTCCGACCGCAACAACCGCTACCGCATTTTTAGCCAGGTCAGTGACCCATTCGCGGGCACTGTGATGATGACCGGTTTTATCATTATGACCAATAGTACAGTAATAGTCGTCTTTTGTGGGAATAGAACCTTCGACGATAAGAACGAAATCTTTTCGCTTCAGGCTTCTGGCGTCTCTCAGAACATCGATTGCCGTGTTTCCGGTAGCTGCCATTAATGTCTGATGATAATTGATACTGATATGTTCAGTAATAACTGATACGATATCGGGGTTCATTTTATTAAGCAGCGACACAGAACAACCTGAACAGGACTGTGCCTGTATCCATATGATTGGTGTTCTCGCCGTAGCTTTCTCTATTGCTTTTTTACATCCCTGCAGAATTACAGTGGGGAAAGCGAATGCTGCTGTTGTGCCCCCCATTATTTTCAGGAAATCCCGCCTGTTCATTGACATAAAATCCTCCTTTGTCGTCTATAAAGTTGTTGCTGTTACTATTTGTTCAGCAACCAATGGTAATGATTTCTTAAGAGAATCACTAATACCTATTTCCAGTGAATGTATATCTTCAGGTACGATACCGATTATTTCAATATCAGGCTCGTCCCCTCCAAGATTTAATTGTTTGATAATCTCTTTAACCCCAAGGTCATGAAGAGAATAACGTTCCCTGGACTCAACCAGATGCTCCGGCGTAAATCGGTAAATAGATCCCGGCTTGTCGTCTACATGGAGAGCGTCAACAATGATAATCTTGTCCCTTCCTGTCATCAGGGGGATCAAGTCAAATCCTGCTGTTCCTCCATCCATAACTTCTACTCCCTCAGGGAATGCTATACCGGATTCGGTTAAATAATTAACAATATGCACACCGATCCCGTCATCCTTCTGAAGAAGATTGCCGATACCAAGCACCAGAACATTTCTCATATTATTTTTCTGCCCGCACGTAGACTTTTTTAAGCATCAGTGACACTCAAAACATTTCTGCGGACCGTCTCCCTTTGCGATGTGACAGTCTACACAGAGACCATGCAGTTTCTCGTAGCCATTGTCACCTTTGTGACAGACAGCACACCTTTTTTCACGCGCATCATTATTCTTCTTATGATGACACTGGACGCATTTCATACCCAGATCTTCATGAGTTTTGTGTGAAAAAGTAACAACGCCAAGCTGACTTTTCATTGGAGAGACTCCATCGGCAGCTTTGCTAAACTTTGTTGTTTTGGTGATTTTTACGAGATTGGGGAACTTATTTCCTGTGGACCATGGGTCCAGAGAGCAGGAAACCGCTAATAATGCTACTATTAAGGCAATAGCAAACACCGTAAAACGATTAAATTTCACAATTCTCCTCCATACCTGTTTTCCCTTCTACGAAGGGTACTGTATCGCCCTTATTCGATGCAGTTCATGACAGAAAAAATTACCTTCTGTCTTTTTGCCAGCTCCTGCTATTCTCTTTTCGTTTTTTTATTATAAGTAGAACAGTTACTGACTTTTAATTTTAATACTCAATAATAACTGGTAAGTATTGGTATGAATTTGGATACGCGGTGTCAAATAACGCAATCATTTTTTGGGTTGGAGAGTACATTTGGCCGGTTTTTTTATGCCATTTTAGGCATAACTAACTTTCAATGGGCTTCTTCCCAGTTTTTTCCCCAGCCGGCATCAACAATAACCGGTACCGACAGTTCGAGGGCCTTTTCCATGAGATCAACGACCAGGGCCTTAGCTTCCTCGCTCTCTGCCTCTAAAACTTCAAATACCAGTTCATCGTGAACCTGCATAATCATCTTTGATTTCAGCTTTCTTTTTTTAAGCTCATCGGAAATATTTATCATTGCCAGCTTGATCATATCGGCAGAGGTCCCCTGGATCGGCGTATTTATTGCAACACGTTCTGCCCCTTCGCGGCGAAAATTCACCTCAGAAGTAATTTCAAGAACCGCCCGCCGGCGCCCCAGGAGGGTCTCGACATATCCGTGGCTTCGGGCAAATTCAATGGTCTCTTCTGTGTATTTCTTAAAACCGGGATAGGTCTCAAAGTAGATACGAATAAACTCTGCTGCCTCTTTCACGCCGATATCCGCCTGCTGGGAGAGCCCGAAGGGAGAAACACCGTAGATGGTGGCAAAATTGATTATCTTTGCCTGACGCCGCATATCTCCCGTTACCTCATCGATACCGACCTCAAAGACTGAAGCCCCGGTCATACTGTGAATGTCAATGCCTTCACTGAAAGCCTTCTTCATGTTTTCGTCACCTGAAAGATGAGCGGCGAGACGCAGCTCAATCTGCGAATAGTCAGCCGCCAGAAGAGTGTATCCCTTCTCGGCCACAAAGCCCTTACGGATATTTTTCCCAAAGTCATCGCGTATCGGTATATTCTGAAGATTTGGATCAGAGGAAGAAAGGCGCCCCGTTGCCGCAACTGTCTGGTTATACGAAGTATGAATACGCCCCGTGTCACGATTTACCATTTTCGGAAGAGTATCAATATAGGTCGATTTCAATTTACTGTAGGTCCGGTAGGAGATCAGGTGATCAATAATATCATGATGGCCCTTCAAAGCCTCGAGAACAGAGCTGTCAGTACTGAAGCCTGTTTTGGTCTTTTTGATCGGTTTGAGCCCCAGTTTTTCAAAAAGTATTGCTGCAAGCTCACGGGTCGAATTAATATTAAAATGCTGTTCTGCTTCGTGAAATATTTTTTCTTCTACTTCTTTGAGAAGCCGGTCATTTTCTTCTCCCAGCTTATGAAAGTATTCAGGGTCAATATAGACCCCTGTGAGTTCCATTTCGGCCAGAACCAGAACGAGTTTCATTTCTACATCATAGAACAACTTATCGAGGCCTTCTTTTTCCAGATCATCACGAAAAATTTCATAGAGACGCCAGGTGATATCCGCATCTTCAATAGCGTAGTCAGCAAGCTTCTCAAGGGGCACCTCAGAGACCGGTATGGCATTTTTCCCCGTGCCCGCAAGTTCCTTAAAGGTGGTGGTCTTGTAATTAAGCATCCGCATGGCAAGGTCATCGAGATTGTGGCGCCGGTCCCCGGGACTCAACAGGTAGCTGGCAACCATGGTATCAAAGTAGACTCCCTTCATATCGATGCCGTTACGCTTTAGAACAATGTAGTCATACTTTATGTTCTGGCCGATTTTTTTGACTGATGCATCTTCAACCAGGGGCTTGACAAAGCCCATGGAAACATGGGGATCAATGTAATCTTCACTGAAAAGCCCCTTGCTCTGCATGGGCAGATACCAGCCGGTGCCCGCGGCAATGGAAAATGAAATACCTACCAGCTCGGCTTCGACAGGATGAAGAGAGGTTGTCTCTGTATCGATTGAAAGTTCTCCTGCCTTTCGCACCGCATCCACCATCTCTTTCAGATCATCTTCGGTACGAAGAATGCGGTAATTTTTTTCGATTGTCTGGGCGGTTTCACCTTTTTCTTCCTCTCCAAAATAATCGCGGATAATTCCCCGCATTTCCAGATCTTCGAAATACTCACGCGCTTCAGGGGCATGCATGGTTTCAAGATTCTGCTCTTTTAAATCAAGCTCAAGGGGGACATCCCGCCTGATGGTAACCAGGTCCTGGCTCAGGTAAGCCGCCTCTTTATCTTCAATGACCATCTGCTGCTGCTTACCCTTCAGTTCATCAACATGCTCGTAGACCCCGTCAAGGGAGCCGTACTGACTGATAAGCTTCAGGGCAGTTTTTTCACCAACGCCCCTGATGCCGGGAATATTATCAGACGAGTCACCCATCAGGGCCATGTAGTCAATAACCTGCTCAGGAGTGATACCAAGCTTGTTCTCTATGCCTTCTCGATCATAGATCTCATATTCAGTGAGACCCTTTCGCCCCGCAAGAATTTTCACATGTTCATCAACCAGCTGGTAGGCGTCCTTGTCACCGGTTACCAGCATCACCTCGCAATCCGGGGTGCCGAAATTTTCAGCAATGGTGCCCATCACATCATCAGCTTCATAGTCGGGATGCTCAATAGTCGGAAGCCCGAGGCAGAGCACCATCTTTTTTATCTCTTCGATCTGAAACCGCAGGTCATCGGGCATCTTCTGCCGGTTTGCCTTATACTCGGGATACATTTTGAACCTGAAGGATTTTTTCGGCGGGTCAAAGGCGACAACCAGATAATCAGGCTTCTGTTCATCAACCATGCTGTAGAGCATCCGGGCCACACCAAAAATAGCCGAGGTGTTCTGTCCTTTTGAATTCATCAAAGGGTTTCTGATCAGTGCATAGTAGGCCCGGTAACAGAGGGCGTGTCCATCGACAACAAACAAGCGTTTCTTCAATTCAGGTCTCCTGCTTACAAGTTAACTCTTCATATTCAGCGACGCGGCACTGTCAAGCATTATGCCGGTCGAACAGCCGCTACTGCATATAACGTTTCAACCGGTCTTTCAGGGTAGTACGCTTAAAAAGAAAAGAAACAATCAGACCGACCACGGAAATTGCAAAGAAAATAATCGTTAAATCGGCAAAATGCCAGCGCCAGGCAATATAAGCTGATACAATCGAAAATGAGCTTATAGTAAAACTTACCAGCCGCACAAGAAAAATTTTCACATCATCAACCTTGTCGATTATTTCAGTGTAGTCAACGGGAATGCGGTAATACCCATGCTCAAGGCTTTCAACAAAATTTGTTATTCTGCGGGGAAGTTGAAGCGCCGTGACCGCATCATCCTTAAAACGTTTGAGGTTCTCCTGGATAAGTTCAGGCATATCTTCCTTCATCAAACGCGCAGCATAAGGCTTTAATTCATCGTATACTTTTATATCAGGATAGAGGGAAGATACAATCCCCACGAGAACGCCGACGGTCTTACTGATAAAGGCCCACTCCACGGGAAGCACTACAGGTTGATTATAGACAAGCTTCACCAGGTCTTCAACAATAGGTGAAAAATCCATGGCATGATAGGCCTCCCGGTCGAGGCGAATCTCATCCACTACTTCATCAATAAAAAACTGCACTACGGGAATAAGACTATAGCGGTTTACCCCCCGGCGGATAAATCCCATCCGGTCCATCACCTCTACAATAAGCCGTGAGTCCCTACGCATCAGGCCGCTTATCATATCGAGAAGGTCTTTACGCATGGCATACGTAATGTGCCCCGCCATCCCAAAATCAAGAAGCACCAGGCAGTTATTATCAGTTACCAGAATGTTTCCCGGATGGGGATCAAAGTGAATATAATCAAAGGAAAAAAACTGCTCCATGTAAACTTCAATCAGGTTGCGGGCAATAATCTCCGGATCATTGTTTCTCTGAGACCACTTTTCCCGGTCATAGATCTTGTCACCTTCGAGAAACTCCATGACAATAACCCGCTCAGTGGAATATTCCTCCCAGGCTTCGGGAATCGATAAAAATGAAAAACGGGAAAGGGCCTTCTTAAAGGAATTAACCAGAAAAACTTCCCTTCTAAAATTGAGTTCATCACCGGTAACCCGGATAAACTCATAAATTATCTCAAGAAGATCAGCTCTCTGGGAAAAGTAGCTGTACCGGGTCAGAAGCATAAAGACCCGCTCAAGTATCGCCGAATCGAGATCAATGAGTTCACCGATGCCCGGCTTCATGATCTTTACAACCACATCGACACCGTCACGAAGAACTGCACGATGAACCTGTCCGAGAGAGGCGGAAGCAAGGGGCCGGGGATCCACATCAGTAAAGGGCATCTCCCTGCCCGCATACTCTTCGGCAAGAATTTTCTCTATTTCCTCAAAGGAAACCGGGGGCACCTGGTCCTGAAGCTGGGAGAGAATCCTAATGTAGGGCTCTGGAAAAATGTCCCGCCTGGCGCTGAAAAACTGGCACATCTTAATCATCATTCCACCCATCTCAACTGAGGAATGATAAAGCTGCCAGGCCCGTTTTTCATGCCTGCGGGCCATTCTTTTCTGTGCTGCCTTGTAGCCGATACGGTTTATCAGACGAAATTCTTTATTGAAGTCCATCAGGATGCGGAAAAAAAGAACCGCAACCCTGAAAAAACGGCGACGGACGGTCATGAAGTAAACTTGTCCATCTTTTCACTCATTTCATCGAGCTTTTTCTTCAACTCATCATATTCAGCCTTGGAGACAAAACCGAGTTTCCCGGCAAAGTCCTTGATATTATCCTTGGCCCTGTCAACTTCTTCGTCTAGTTTTGACTTCACGTCATCTTTGGTCTGGGTAAATTTTTCTTCGAATTCCTTATAGCGTTCGCCCCGCTTCTCCTTAAAGTTCTCGGCTTTCTGCTCAATCTCTTCTCCGGCCGAAAAAAGTAGAACCGCAATGTCCTTTAAAATATTACTCATACGCCACCTCCAAAAATTTAAGGTTCTTCCGTTATATATGTACCAGAAACACCGGTAATGTTGCAGCAGGTATTCTAACAGGTGCAGGTTATTAATGCAATTAGATTCAGCAACCCGGGGGCTTTTTTGTCAAAATCTGCCAATATTAAAATTATTGCATATTGATTCAAATAAAATGACAAATCTGTGACATTCGCCCATTGACACGAGAGTTTTTACAGTCTATTCTACATATGTATACCAATAATAGTACTTTAATAAAAGCAGTAAGTAACATCTCCTTTACTGGCAGATACGATCAGGATATGTTACACACATAAACAGGATCTTTACATGACTAACAGCCAATCTAAAAAACCTGTCACTATCTATATAGTCGACGACGAACTCCTTATATGCGAATCCCTTTCATATCTTATTGACACTATTGACGAATATACAGTTGCAGGTTACTCAACTGACGGGAATACAGCCCTGCGGGAAATCAGTGAAATAAAACCGGCTCTTGTCATTATGGATGTTAAACTGAGAAAAGAAAACGGCATTCGCCTCACAGAAATTATTTCACGACGAATGCCTGAGACACAGGTGATGATACTTTCCAGTTACTGCAACAGCAACCTGCTCTCCATGGCGATAAAAGCCGGGGCGGCAGGGTACAACACCAAGGATATACGACTGAGCAGCCTTCAAAAATCTATTGAATCGGTCATCAATTCAGATAAATTCTTTGTTCATGATGATTACTGTTGCATGATGGAAGATGTTATCGACAATAAAGACCTGAATCCTGTTTCAGCCCTTACTCAGCGTGAGCTTGAAATAGTCATTCATATTGTCCGGGAATTTACCACCAGGGAAATAGCTGAAAAGCTCGGGATCAGCGAAAAAACCGTACGAAACCATAAATCGAATATTATGCAGAAGCTTAAACTGAAAAGCGACGCCAGCCTTGTAAAACTCGCCTACACCATGGCGTTGATTTGAAAGTAACAAGTTGAAAGTAGCAAGTGACAAGTCATTTTTCTTCCTTTGCACTTGCAACTTTACACTTTTCCTAAATGTCCCGGGTTACCTTCAGGCGGTTCAGCTCACTGATCTTACCAATAAGAATTTCATCGGTTTTAGCGAGACGCTGTGCGAGAACCCCTACCATTTTAGCGGCAAAGGCAGAATTTTTCAAAAGGAAGGTTTTCAACTGTACCGGATTATCAATGCGAACAAGCTTCACCGACCCCATGGCGGTGGCATTGGCACTCCGTGGAGTATCATTAAAAAGAGAAATCTCACCGAAAAAATCAGACTTCTTTAAAACAGCCACAACTATCTTATCATTACCGTCAGAAAGGGCAATCTCGACTTCACCTTCGAGAATGATATACATCCCCTTATCGGTGCCGCCGCTATTGATAATACGCTCTCCCCGCTGGTAATGCAGTACATTCTTCGCCATAGGTCCTCTCAAAAAAAGCATCTTTTCAGGCATTATTACTTGTTCCGGTCCTGTTTGACAAGAAAATATAGGGGGGGGAAGTAAAAAAAAGCACACCGGCAAAAAAAGTTTTCATGGCGCCCCCTTCACTTTCGTTTATTTCGTAGCGGGCCAATAAAAACCGGGAGAAAAAACATGCTGGCAAAAACCATTTCCCTCGCCCTAACAGGCATCGAAGCTCATGTTGTAGAGGTGGAAGTTGATATTCTCCGGGGGCTTCCCGGTTTTACCATTGTGGGGCTTCCTGATTCGATAATCCGTGAGTCCCGTGAGCGGATACGCAGCGCCCTTGAAAATTCCGCCTGTGAGTTTCCTCCCCACAACTTCACGGTAAACCTGGCCCCGGCGGCCCTGAAAAAGCAGGGGGCCAATCTTGACCTGCCGATTGCCATTGCCATCCTTTCTGCAACCGGGCAGATACACGCCGAGGGAAATCTCCCCCCCATGGTGGGAGAACTTTCCCTCGACGGCCGGGTCAAGCCGATACGGGGAGTTCTCTCCATGGCCATTACCCTCTATCGCCGGGGCCATAAAGCACTCCTGGTTCCCTGGGAATGCCGCAACGAGGCGGCTGCCATCAAAGAGCTGGATATTTACCCGGTAAAAACCCTGCTTGAGGCGATAGAAATACTGACTGAAGGAGGGACCCCCTGTCATGCAGAAGAAACAAAAGTGACTTCCCCCGTACTGCGTGACTTTTCAGATGTCCGGGGACAGGAGGCAGCCCGCAGGGCACTTGAAATTGCCGCAGCGGGAAACCATAATGTTATTCTCTACGGTTCACCCGGTTCAGGAAAAACAATGCTTGCCCGGAGACTTCCTTCAATACTTCCTCCCCTTACCCGGGAAGAATCTATCGAGGCAACCATGATACATTCCGCCGGGGGACGCCTGGCTGGAGAAGGCGTCTTGATAACTGAGGCGCCCTTTACTTCCCCTCACCACACCTCTTCTGATGTCGCCCTGGTGGGAGGAGGCCGGGAACCAACAGTGGGAGAGGTCTCCTATGCCCACAACGGCATCCTCTTTCTCGATGAGCTTGTTGAATTTAAAAACAATGTCATCCAGGCCCTGAGGCAGCCCCTGGAAGACCGGGAAGTGACGATTTCCCGGGCATTCGGCTCCTGTACCTTTCCAGCCGATTTTATGCTTGTGGCGGCATCAAACCCCTGCGGCTGCGGTTACCTTTTTGACGACGACATCCCCTGTATCTGCAACCCGGGACAGGTAAAAAAGTTCTTTCAGAAGATTTCCGGACCCGTTGCAGATCGGATCGACATGGACATCCTGGTAAACCGGGTTCCTTCGGAAAACCTGACCTGCATGGAACCGGCTGAATCATCCCGGGCGATCAGGGAACGTATATTAGAAGCCCGGGATCGGCAGAAATCACGGTTCGAAGAAAGCACCACCCGGTGCAACGGCACCATGCTCCCGGCAGAAATGAGGAAATTCTGCCGGCTTACCGGTGATACGGAAACACTCCTGAGAGACGTCATCAGGCGTTTGAACCTGACAGCGCGATCCTTCGACAAGATATTGAAGGTGAGCCGAACAATTGCCGATCTTGATAATAATGATGCTATAGAAAAAAAACATATTCTCGAGGCAGTCTCATATAAAAACCTTCAGAGAAACTATATGAACCTCCAAAGGGTGTTGTAAATATGCAACACTGTTATTAATTGAGACAGAATTTCATCCCGGAGACTCCATTTTTCTGACACATGGAAATATGTGTCACTTTTTAAAATACGCTGAAACAAAAAAAGATACCATTTTCTCAAATTTACGCTATATTAATCGACAAGAAGCTCTTTTCTTCCTCTTTTCAGCTGTTTTTTAACATTTTTTCAACATTTTCTTTATTTTTATCGTTATCATTCATCTTTGGCATGAATACTGCTTTATTATATACCTATCCTGTTAATTCTACATGAATTAACAACTGATTCCAGGAGGCCCGAAATGAATAAAATGAACAATCCTTACATTAAAATTGCTGATGAGCAGATGAACCTTGACGAATTCCTGCTTAAAGTTCGCAACTATGACCTTGAACTCTGCCGAGACGAGATTCTCTCTGTTATAGAAGCTGCAGAAAAAATGAGTCCACAGGATGTCCCCACCATCATCAACACGGTAAAAGAAACCTACCGCATCAACATGGCATAATAAAAAGACTCTCTATTCACTGAATGCAGGGCCCTTGGAAAAGGGCCCTTTTACGCTTACGCTTTAATACAGCGGACCAGGTGCTCCTGGTCTTTTTCTACCAGTGATACCGGTGCAGACCGGCATTCCTCTGAGGCATGAGGACACCGCGGGGCAAATACACAGCTCCGAGGCGTTTCTGTTATCATGGGGACTGTTCCTGCTATGGTTTTCAGTTTCTCTCCAGCCGTTCCGATCCGGGGAATCGATTCAAAAAGTCCCCGTGTATAGGGATGAAGGGGATTCTCAAAAACTGATGCCGTATCTCCATACTCAACAATCTCACCGGCATACATAATAGCAATCGAATCGGCAATATTTGCCACAATCCCAAGGTCATGAGAAATCAGGATTAAGGACATATCACGTTTTTCCTGGAGATCAACCAGCAGATCGAGTATCTGGGCCTGTATGGTAACATCGAGGGCCGTTGTCGGCTCATCGGCAATAAGAATCGAAGGGTCGGCCCCCAGGGCCATGGCAATCATTGCACGCTGGCGCATCCCGCCGGAAAATTCATGGGGATAGGCATTATACCGCTTAGCAGCATCGGGAATACCCACCATGGAGAGAAGCTCAATGGCACGTTCTCTTCCTTCGTCTTTAGTCACACCGGTATGAAGTATTATGCCCTCGGCAACCTGCCGTCCGATGGTAAATACCGGGTTAAGGGACGACATGGGTTCCTGAAAAATCATGGAAATTTCCCCGCCTCTGACTTCCCTCATCTGATTTTCTGAGTATTTCATCAGGTCGCTGTTTTTATAAAAAACTGAACCGGACTCAATTTCACCGGGGCGGTTGATAAGCTGAAGAATCGAAAAAGCGGTTACGGATTTCCCGCAGCCCGATTCGCCCACGATGCCGATTGACTTCCCTTTTTCCAGGGAAAATGAGACGTCCCGGACCGCGAGCAGTTTTTCTTCAGCAAGCTGGAAGGATACATTGAGGTTTTTAACATCGAGGAGCTTTTCCATGAAGAAGCCCTCAGGTAATATTCCGCTTCACCCGTTCAACCGCAAAACCTTCGGCAACGAGATGCTTATATGTTTCATCGAGGTCTATATCCGCGAGAAGACACTTGTAAATGGTCCCCTCCCGGTAGGCAAGAAGTTCAAGTTTTTTCACATGAACAACCTCAAGCACCGAGTCATCAACCTGCTCAGCACGCTTTTCATTTGTTTCAGCAAAGGCAATTTTATCAATATCCGATTTTCTTATATCGGCAATATAGTTTTTCAGATCAGTATACTGTTTCTCTCCGCTCATATTCATCTACCGCTGTTTATATTCAAGTTTTACCTGCTTCGCCGCAATGGTGCACTCTTTCCCGTCAAAGTCAACCATATAATACTGATTGTTTTTACTGAAACGTTCTTCGAGACGAAAGCCCCCGCAGCCCGCAACCGCGTAGAGTATCCCCTCTTTTTTAAACTGGTAAAAGCGCCGGGGCCCTCCGGCAATCACCGCTTTAACAGGATACTTTTTAAAAAGTTCATGAAGCTTTTCAGGTACATCAATTTCCCTGTGCCTGGACCACCGGGGGGGAAGGGAAAACCAGGGGGCATGGGTTATGATAAAAATACCCTCACGGTTAACACACTGATCAAGTTTCTCCTTTACCATCAGAAGATCCTGTTCCATCAGCTTACCGGTATAATGCTGCCGGTCAATCACCACAAAGGAGAGACTCCCGTATTGGACAACATAGCTGACGGGCCTGCCGCTAAAAGAAGAAAAGAGCTGCTGTGAACTGTTGTAGAGATCCTTTGGGCCAACTACCGGATAGTATATCGATTTAAGACGCCCCAGGGTGTTTTTAAGTTCCCGGTACTGTCTCTTCATATCACTGTTGTTGATCCCCATCCAGGCCATGCCCCCATGAACCATGTTCCCGGTATGAAAAAGAAAAAGGGGATTCTCACGGTTTACCTCGTCGATTACCTGACTGAGCGTACTAAACGAAAAGACAAAGGGGGACTCGGGGAAGGAATTTCCTGTTATGGCAAACCTGAGTGATGTGGGATTTGTCTTTTCAAGGGCCTCCCTGGTACAACTGCTCAGGGAAAATAAAATGATTACCCCCAGAAGCAGGGCGCCTGGTTTTCCCGGTGAGAAAAAGAATCTCATTACTTTAATACTCCTGATAGAATAAAAGAGGGCCCATTCATCACGAATGTGCCCTCCTGTTTAATTTCGACTAAACTTATGCAAGGCGAAGGAAGTCTGTCGGAAAGGCCTGGCAGAGTTCTTTAACTTCTGCCTGTACTTTTTTCAGGGCTCCCTCATCTTCCATATTATCTACAACATCGGCAATCAGCTCACCGGTCTTTTTAAACTCATCAGCTTTAAATCCCCGGGTAGTAAGGGCGGGAGAACCGAGACGGATACCGCTGGTCACAAAGGGCGACTTATCGTCAAAGGGTACTCCGTTCTTGTTGCAGGTAATACCCGCTTCATCAAGCCGGTTTGCCACTTCTTTGCCGGTAAGATCTTTGTTACGAAGGTCCACCAGCATCAGGTGATTATCGGTACCCCCTGAGGTGATCTGAAGGCCCCTGGACATCAGGGTTTCAGCAAGTATCTGTGCGTTTTTGATTACTTCCTTCTGATACTCTTTAAATTCAGGCTTCAGGGCTTCTCCGAAGGCAACCGCCTTGGCGGCTATCGAATGCATCTGTGGGCCGCCCTGTACTCCGGGAAACATGCCCCGGTTCAGATCTTTCTCATAGCCCTCTTTTGCAAGAATTACACCGCCCCGTGGACCACGGAGGGTCTTATGGGTGGTCATGGTCACATAATCAGATACCTCAACGGGTGAAGGATGGACATCAGCAGCAATGAGGCCCGCGATGTGGGCGATATCGACCATCAGCTTTGCTCCCACCGCATCAGCAATTTCCTTGAATTTATCAAAGTCGATAAATCGCGGATAGGCAGAGGCACCGGCGATTATCAGCTTTGGTTTATGTTCCTTCGCAAGGGCCATAACCTCGTCATAATCAATGACATTGGTATCCTTTGTTACGCCGTAACTGACGACGTTATGAAAAAGTCCAGAGTAGTTTACCGGAGAACCATGGGAAAGATGGCCGCCATGAGCAAGGTTCATTCCCATAAAGGTATCTCCCGGCTTGATCACGGACATCATGACCGCCATGTTAGCCTGAGCACCGCTGTGGGGCTGGACATTGGCATATTCTGCGCCGAAAAGTTCTTTGATACGATCAATGGCAATAGATTCTACGGCATCAACGTGCTCACATCCCTGGTAGTAGCGCTTGCCGGGGTAGCCTTCGGCATATTTGTTCGTCATGGTACAGGAAGAGGCTTCCAGGACGGCCCTGGATGTATAGTTTTCCGAGGCAATAAGAATCAGGTTGTCTTCTTGACGCTTATTTTCCTGCTGGATTATTTCATAGACCTTTGAATCTGAATTCTTTAGTGACAGTGTATCGGCCATAATCTTTTCTCCTGGTAAAAATGTAATGAAAGAATTTCCGGCGTGGTACCAGTGCATAATGAATTATGAACTGGTAAAAATCAGGTATACCTTGCAATGAGCCGTCTCAATGTCAATAAATAATCATAATTTTTGCTTTATCCTTGTCATATGCAGATGATATTTTAATGTATACGCGGATGTGGCCTTTGCCGTGATTTTTTGTTTGAAATGATTTTTTTTGAAGGCGCGAAAGCGCTTTCGCGCCTTCAAAAAAAATCGCCCCTTCAAATTTCAAACAAAAAATCGCGCCTACAGATATAAACACGATGGAAAACATACATGGAATTCAAAGAAAAACAACCCCTTTACCTTCTCGCTGAAATCGCCGCCCGGCTCAGGGCGGAAGACGGCTGCGCCTGGGACAGGGAACAGACATCTCAGACACTGAAGCCCTACCTTATCGAAGAGTCTTACGAGCTCTATGACGCCATAGAATCAAATAACAGAGAACATATGAAGGAAGAACTGGGAGATCTCCTCTACCAGGTCTATGCCCATGCACAAATAGCTAATGAAGAAAAGCATTTTTCCATAGATGACGTGGCACAGGGTATCATCGACAAACTGATATACCGGCATCCCCATGTCTTCGGTGATGAAACAATCACTGACGCAAAGGAAGTCATTGACCGATGGGAAAAAATTAAAAAGACTGAAAAAAGCCACCGCGAATCAATTCTTGACGGGGTACCGGTTCACCTGCCGGGACTCCTGAAGGCATACCGGGTACAGCAGAAGGTAAGCCGCATCGGCTTCGACTGGGAAAAGACCGATGATGTAATTGCCAAAATTGAAGAAGAGCTCGAAGAGTTCAAAGAAGCCTTTAAAGATGGCAAAAAGGAAGAGTCAATAGACGAAGCGGGAGACATCCTCTTCAGCATGGTCAATCTCCTCCGCTTTACGGGCATCAATCCCGAAGAGGCCCTGCAAAGAACAGTAAAAAAGTTCATAACCCGCTTCGGACACGTGGAAAAACGATGCGATGAAATGAACCGGCCGATGGATGAAATGACCCTTGAAGAGCTTGACGCGTTATGGGAAGAAGCAAAAAAAGAAAAATTTTGACAAAAAATATCCTGAAGGCGCGATATTTCAATTGAAGGCGCAAAAGCGCTTTCGCGCCTTCAATTGAAATATCATGCTGGCAATAGTGATTTAACATCACCTGGAGGCACCCAATGACAACCAAAAAAGATGTCAATTTCGATCTGAAACAGCTCCGGTCTTTTCTTGAAATTATGCAGGAAAACAGTTTCACCAAAGCATCAAGAAAACTGAAAATCGGACAGGCGACCATCAGCCATCATATTCAGCATCTTGAAGAAATGCTGGGAGTCTCACTTTTCGATCGGAACAGCAAAAATGTATCCCTTACTCCGGAAGGCGGCATCGTAAAAGAATTCGCGGAAAATCTCTTTCACGATTTTGAAGCCCTGCAGCAGCGTCTCTGCGGGGAAATATTCGGCGGCACTCTTCATATAGCGGCAAGCACCATTCCCGCCGCCTACCTTCTCCCGGAAATAATCGCTGACATGAAGAGCCCTGACATTCACTTTACCGTCGCGGCATCAGACAGTCGCGAAGCGATTGAACTGGTCAAAGAAGGAAAAGCTGACATGGGTATTGTCGGCCGCCGGGTACAGCACCCCTCACTCGCCTGGTCTCATATCTACAGCGATGAAATTGTCCTGGCTTCACCACCCGATGCTCCTGACAGGATACGCCGTGATGAGCTGTTGGAACTGCCGATAATCTCCCGGGAGAAGGGATCGGGGACACGGAATGCCGCAGAGGGATTTCTTGCCTCACTTGACATTCTTCCCTCTGACCTGAAGATTGTATATGAATGCACATCAACCGATGGGGTAAAAGAATCAGTAATAAAGGGTATTGGCTATGCCTTCATCTCCCGGCTCGCCATTGAGCGGGAGCTTGACCTGGGACTACTAAAAACAGTTTCCCTGAAGGGGCTTCCTGTCAAACGGGACTTCTACATGGTCTGCCAGAAAAGTAGAAAAAATATCGCCACAGTGAAAAAATTTCGAGAAAAGCTTGAGAATAAAACTTCCTAAAGCGGGAATGTGGATGGGGCCTCCGCAGAGAGCCCCATCCACATTCCCGCTTTTGCTTTTAAAAAAGATTATTTCTTAAGGGCCCCCGCGTCTTTCAAAAGTACATAGATTTCATCCATCGTCTTTTCATCAAGGCGTCCACCGCCGAAACGTATTCCATAGAGACGGCTTCTCACATCATCAAGGAGTGCGGCATCGAGAGAATCATTAGTGCCGCTGATTTTAAGTATCCGGTCTGCGGCCTTAAAAAAGAGATCACTGTCACAGCTGTCCAGGGCAGAGGCCAGGGCAATACGCGCATCATCCCCCCTGCCGGTTTCTTCCTCTTCAGAATCAGATTCATCGGGCTCATCGCTGCTGATAATTTTATAACGTTTCCGCTCCCAGAGAACCATGAGAACAATGGCTCCTGAAACAAAAAGCACAATAAAAACTATTAAGACAATATTAAAGGAAGGTTTTCCTTCTTCTTCCTCATCAAAATCAATACGGTTGTTTTTGCCTGAATCTCCCGTTACCATCAGAAGAATTTTTTCAGAGGCTGCTTCACGGTAGGCGCCCGTTGTATTGTCATAGAAATTAAGAGTGACAGCCCCGAGGTCAATTTTCCCTGACTTTTCAGGAATAACCGTATAATAAAATACCTTCTCTCCCTCGAGCCCCCGTTTTGTAAGACGCATGGTGCTCTTACCCTCTTCGGCCAGTATGCGAAGATCCTTCAGGTCAGCGCCGAGAATCGGACGGGCCATGGCAGCGACATTTCCTGCACCGGAAACCTTAACCTCGATACGCCGCTCATCGTAAACCTTCACCGGAGTTTTATCGTAGTTCACTTCAAGTTTGTAGCTTCCCACATTCCCACTGAAGTTACCGGGACGTCCTTTTACGGGAAGAGACACAACCTTCAAAGTGACCGTATCAAAGCCAATCTGCTCCTGGTTCATAAACTCAAAGAAACGCCGTCCCCCCGCTATCGCGACAACCGCCCTTCCTCCCCCGATCTTCAGGGAACCCTCAAGGGCGGGAACGACGACATAGGTGGCAAGGTGAATTTTCACCATCTCGCCTTCTTCTGTTGTAATTATTTCTTCTTCACGCTTCTCATCAACTTCATTGATAACACATCCCTTTGAATCGGGTTTCGACTTTCCCTGCAGTTGAATGTCTCCACTGGTGGAGAGAATATAATACCGCATCAAAACCGGTTCACCGACATGGACCTTTTTTTTATCAAGCTCAAGCAGGCCGCTCACCACAGCCTCTCCTCCACCCATTGAACTGTCAGCAGCACTTCCCTTCACCACCGACAGGGTCACCGGCTTTGACCTTAACCGTTCAGAGCCCCGTTGAAGAATAAAAGAAGGAATTCTATACGTTCCCGGCTTCAGGGCCCTGATGGTAAAGTTCAGGGAAACCCCGCGCCAGCTTTTACCATTGATATACTGAAAGCTGTGCTGGGCACCGGCGTAATCTATCCGGATACCCTTCAGTGCGGGAACCTTTACTGGCTGAATATCCCCCTGGCCCCCGGGGATTTTTAATGTCAGGGTTACCCGCTGGCCTGTCGCAATCCGCCGGGAAGAAAGGGTGGCATCGATAACCACTTCTTTTGCCGGGAGGGCCCCGGTGAGGGCCGTTAATATAAGTAATAGACTACCAGTCTTTATCAAGATTCCTTTTCTCATTACCGCGTCCTTTCTGCCGTCGCACCGGTTTATTCTTCATTGATTTCAAAAGATTTTTCAACTGCTGACGGTTCATCTGCTGTTTCTGCTTATTCTTCTGTTGATTCTGTTTCTGATTTTTATTCTGTTCTTTCTTTTGATTCTTTTTATCTTTATTCTTATCCTGGTTTTTCTGATCCTGTTTCTGCTGATTATTCTTGTCGCTGTCTTTTTTATTCTTATCTTTCTGCTGGTTCTTCTTCTGTTTTGAAAGCATGTACTCAATATTGCGTTTTGCCGGTGCATAATTCGGATCAATCTTAAGAGCGTTACGAAAGGCGTTGAAGGCCTCACGGTATTTCTTCTGCTGCAGGTAGGCGTTCCCCAGGTTAAAGAAGGCCTTTTTCTGTACATCCGGGTCGCCTGACTGGATAGCCTTCTTGTATCCCGCGATGGCAGCCTCTAAATCACCGGCCATGTAATTCGCGTCGGCCCGGTTAAAGGCGAGTTTCTGCTTATCCTTTTCTCCCGGGGCGTATTTCTCGGCCTTGTCGTAGCGCTTCTTTGCCTCGAGATATTTTTTATCATTATAGCGGCTGTTCCCCTCAGAGACTCCGTCCCGGAAAGGATCAAGCCAGGCAATCTGCAGAAGGGCCATGGATATGATAAGTAAACTTCCCCACCCCTTATGATACAAAGCATGTATGTATACCGGTCTCATCATGTTCGCCGAAACCTCCTGATAAGTCTTTTAAGTAGCGAAGGCCCCCTGCTCTGAGCCGTCCGTTCGGGAATCATAAGCTCAAGGGCGAGGAGAATAACCAGGGCAATGGCCACCGGTGCGAAGCGCTCTTTTCGTTCTTTTATAACCCGGGAGCCGTACTTGTTTCGGTGCTGGTCTTCAACGATCTGAAGAATAAAGCGAAGGTCGGCGAAGCTGTCAGAGATATCAAGGTAGGCGCCCCCGGTACGCCCGGCGAGCTGCTTGAGAAGCTTAGGATTTTTTTCACTCCGGACAAGCTTACCGCTGCCGTCACGCTTGAAAACTTCCCCCCCGGACTTTTCTTCTTCTCCCGCAGGGATATAATCGCCGCCCTTTCGTCCCACTCCAACGGTGTAGACTGAAACACCCATCTCTTTAAACTGCTGGACCGCTTCAATGGCGGCCCCTTCATGGTCTTCGCCATCAGTGATGAGAACCATAATCTTCGAGGTGATACGTTTCTTTTCAAAAACCCGGTAGGCCTGGGCGAACATGCGGCCGATATCGGTCCCCTGGCGGTGAATAGAATCAGGGCCCGCGGCATCGAGAAACATCATAAAGGCCCCGATGTCATTGGTAAGGGGGCACTGAAGAAAGGCATCACCGGCAAAAAGTATCAGGCCGATGCGGTCACCCTTCAGTGAGCCGGCAATCCAGCGTATCGCGTCCTTTGCCCGGTCGAGACGGCTCGGTTCAATATCCCGGGCAAGCATGCTTCGTGAAACATCCAGGGCGATAAGCACGTCAGAGCCTTCACTGTTGACCTCCCGGATGTTCTCCCCCCACTGGGGACGAAGAATCAGGAGACCGAAAAGCAAAATGCTCACAAGAAGGATAATCTCCCTGAGAAGCCGGCGCCGGGGAGAGCCGATAATCATCGAGCCGTAGTCTTCGTTGCGCCCGGAAAGATATTTAAGGATGCGGCGCTTCCAGAGGATATAGAAAACAAAGAGACCCGCGGTAAGCAGAACCGCAAGGCCGATATAAATTATATAGGTATAATTACCGAAGGCTATCATGGTATTTTCCTGTAATACACCGACCTGAGAATAATCTCAAGAAAAAAGGCCGACATGGCTATAATCAAAAAGATCTGAAAGCGGTCAAAAAACTCGTGGTATATTTTTACATCAATTTCAGTTTTTTCGAGAAGATCAATTTCCCGTATCTTTTCCCAGAGAACCCCGCTCGAAGTAGCGCGATAGAATTTACCCCCGGTAATTTCTGAGGCCTTTTCAATCAGGGTCGTATCAAAGCGGCTGAGCACCCGCCGCTTCTGCCCGATAATATTGCGGCCTCCCCTGGCATGAGTAACGTAACCTTCGCTGCCGATACCGACGCTGTAAATCTTGACGCCCATCTCTTTAGCGGTCTCTGCCGCCGTTTCAGGATCAATGGTCCCTGAATTATTTTCGCCGTCGGTAATCAAAAGAATAATTTTACTCTTTGCCTTACTGTCGATCATCCTTGATGCCGCCAGGGCAAGGGCGTCACCGATTGCCGTACTGCTGGGATCGATTGACCCGAGTTCGAGCTCTTCGATAATATCGACGATCATATTGTGCTCAACCGTCAGGGGACACTGAAGGTACGCTTCGGAACCAAATATAACAAGTCCAATGCGGTCGCTTTCCCGTTTTTTGACAAACTCTTCTACTACCTTCTTGGCAACCGTGAGACGATTCTTCGGTTTAAAGTCTTCCGCGTCCATAGAGCCCGAAAGGTCAAGAGCCACCATAATATCGATGCCAAGGTTTTTCACGCTGCTGTAATGGATCCCCTTGCCGGGCCGGGCCAGGGCGATTATCAGACAGAGTATGGCAATAAAACGAAGCACCGGCATGAGACGGTAGGTTCGGGTACGAAAAGACTTATGGACGCGATACAGTTCCTCCGAGGAGACCGCCACAGCGGAAGAGGCCCGAAAGAGGCGCCTGTACAGATACCAGCCGAGCATCAGCGCGTAGGGTATCAACAGGTAGAGGACGTAGGGATATTTAAACTCAAGCTGTTCCATGGTCCATTTTCCTGTTCATTTTTTCAGCCAGTTCCCCGGTCTTTTTCAAGTTCTCAAGAAGTATCTCCTTTGAAGGAGTAAACTCGGCGAATTTTGAGAGATCCCAGAGATTAAAGGCAGTCATGATTTCATCGTGAAACACTTCGACACCGAGACGGCGGCCTGTTTTCTTCAATATTCGATTCACCTCTTCGGTAGTCATCTCCATGGCATCAAACTCGAGAAGTCCCGAAAGAAAACGCCTGAAGACAGTCGACACACCAAAAACATATTCTTCAGTCTTTTCAGTTTCAATAAGCTTTTCGCCCTGAAGCTTCTCCATTTCACTTCGAAAGGTTTCAATAGGCGGTATAACAATCTCTTCGGCCGCCGCGGCTTCACGGCGCTTTTTGATATAGCGGTAGATAAAAAACCCGGCTAAGGTTAGAAGCACAGTCATCACAATAATAATAATCAGCCGGGTATAGTTGCCTCCCAGGTCAAGAGGGGGCTCGATCTGCTGAAGCTGCCCCTTTTCATTGAGAGGTTTAAGGGTGACCGTGGGTATTGCATAGGTAATACTTTTTTTATCTGCACTCTTTATTTCAATGGGGGGAAGTGAATATGTTCCCGGCCGGTAATATGATAACCGCATAACAACCGTCAGATACGAGATATCTTTTTCTGAGCTGTCTTCTTTCCGGGCACTGTGTATCTCATAGAGGGGCACAAAGGCCGCAGCTTCATTTTCTGTCTCCTCTTCGTCTCCCGGCTTTTTTTTCTTTTTCTTAGTATCTTCTTTTTTCGGGTCGGGAAAGAATTCACGTTCTTCAGGAAGAAGTATCTCAATCTTCGAAAGTTCTTTTCCGGCAATACTGACCCGGTACTCCACACTGCTTCCCACGGTGGTTTCTTTCGGAGTGACCCCGGCACTGATCTTGACTTCACCCTTCCCGTTGCCATACAGGGTCGGCAGAAGAAGCATCGCCAGCAGGGAGATTATACAGGTTTTCAATATGTTAAGGGTCATCAGCTTCTGGTCAACCTCGTTCTGTTTCTCCGTTCAAAGAAATGCAGCAGTGGTGTCTCAACGGGTTGGTCGGTACGGAGACGAATTACATCAAACTCCTGAAGGTCGGGCATACGCCCCTTTTCAGGAACCGCGTCAGAGAGAAAAGTTTTTCCCGTTTCCAGGTCAACAAATTCCGTGAGACCGAATATTTTCATTTCCCGCTCCATGGGATCAGAAATCTGCACGGGGACAATATCATGTTTCCGGTTCAGAAGCCGCAGCTTCAGCATGAAATTTTCTTCCTTCTCGAGAAAATCAGAAAGAAGAAAAACAACCGACCGCTTTTTTAAAACTCGACTCGCAAAATCTACCGCCGCACCGATATCAGTCTTTCGTCCCTCGGGCTCACACTTCACCATCTCATCAAGGACCTGGAGAATAAACTTTTTTCCTTTTCGGGGACGAATATAACGCTCAATGCGGTCAGAAAAAAGAATAACGGTAATACGGTCATTGTTCATCTGGGCAAGATAGAGAAGCAGGGTTGACATTTCAAGTATCAGATCACGCTTTGAACGCCGGCTGCCGAATTCAGTGGATCCCGATACGTCAACCATGAGAACAACAGAAAGCTCACGCTCTTCGATGTATTCTTTCACATAGAGATGGTTCATCCGCGCCGAGACATTCCAGTCAATGGAACGGACGTCATCACCATACTGGTATTCCCGCACCGCATCAAAGGATAACCCGAATCCCTTAAAAGCGGAATGGTACTCACCAACAAAGGTGGTATTGAGCTTTTTGCTTGCAGAAAGTTTTATCTTCCGCAGCAGGGAAAGCTCAGGCTGGTTGTCGACCTGGTCTTTTGCCACCGGTGCCTCGCTATCAGGGAACTTCAACAGAATCAAAAATCATCTGCACTACGTCATCGGCGCTTTTGCCGTCGGCTTCAGCTTCATACGAAAGAATGATCCGGTGACGAAGCACATCGGCGCCGATATCCTTTACATCATCGGGGTTGACAAAGCCGCGCCCCCGCATAAAGGCGATACACCGCGATGCCTTCATCAGGGCGATAGACGCCCGGGGGCTTGCCCCGAAGTCGATATACTTTTTCAACTCACGCCTTGAAGGTTTGCGGGTTTCTCCCACAAGGGCGACAATATAATCAATCAACTTTTCATCAATATAGATAGAATTGATCAGTTCGGTTTTCTTTTCGACTTCTTCAGCCTTTACAACAGGCTTCAAAAGATCAGGATCAAGATCTTTAAAGCGGGTAAGTATCTCACGCTCTTCATCATGATTCGGATAATCGATAAGCACCTTCATGAAAAAACGGTCAAGCTGAGCCTCGGGCAGCGGATAGGTTCCTTCCTGCTCAATGGGGTTTTCAGTTGCGAGAACCATGAAGGGATTATCGAGCGGATAGGTCTCATCACCAATGGTCACCTGCTTTTCTTCCATTGCCTGGAGTAGCGCTGACTGCACCTTGGCGGGTGCCCGGTTGATCTCATCGGCTAGAAGGATACTGGTAAAAATCGGCCCCTTGCGGGTAAAGAAGTCGAGCTCCTTCGGATTATAGATTCGGGTACCGATAAGGTCAGCAGGAAGAAGGTCGGGAGTAAACTGTACCCGGGAAAAACCCGTGTCAATGACCCGGGAAAAGGCCCGTACCGTCAGAGTCTTTGCCAGCCCCGGAAGCCCCTCAAGGAGTATATGCCCCCCTGAAATAAAAGTAATAAGCACCCGGTCGATCAGGTCTTCCTGGCCGATTATGACCCGGGATATTTCCGCCTTAACTTCCTCTACAAAACCATTTTCTTCTTTTACTTTTTCTGTCAATTTTTCTATTTCAGCGTAATCCATGTAAAACTCCCCGGTTTTCTGAATATCAGAATTTTAAATGGGGCATATACCTGCCCCATTCAAAATCCCGATATTCAATTTAAAAATATTCTATGAGCCCGAAAGGCTTTCTATCTTTAGTAAAGCAATAATGCCGGTTGGTTACAGTTGCAAGCAAAAAAAGTAAAACCCCGAAACATTGCCACTTTCAGGAAAAACATGTTGACGGATTTAGTTGGTACGCCAATTATTGACCAACAAACCAAATCCGGAGTATTTTTCTCCACGGGAGGCCCCAATGAATCGTTTGCTGAAAGTCTACAATACCCTTGAAAAATTTCCCCTGGGCAAAGGCCTTTTTTCGAAGCTGGTCTGTCTCAATGCCCCCTATTTCGGAACTATCAAGCCGAAATACCAGGAATTCAGACCCGGCTACGGCCGTATCACCATGAAAAAGCGCCGCGGTATCACTAATCATATAAAATCTGTTCATGCAATTGCCATGGCAAATCTCTGCGAACTGGTAGGGGGATCAACCCTGGAGATAACCCTCCCCGCCGACATGCGCTGGATACCTTCGGGCATGGACATTAAGTACCTGAAGATCGCCCGCACAGACCTTGAAGCGACCGTTGAAATAGACGCAGCTCAATTGACGGGAAAACAAACCATTACCCTTGAAATACCGGTAACAGATACAAATGGAGAGGAAGTTGTCCACGCCTCGATCAGGATGCATATTTCTCCAAAATAAAACCGGACGGGCTAAAGGGGATGCTTATTTCCTGGATCTTCCGATCCAGAACTGAGGGGGGCATGGACCTCCAGAGAGGACATATCCCTTCAGTTCTGCCCCGACAGCGTGCCCCGGTTCTACAATGTACTCATGGTACCTTTCCGGAGTCATCCTGAAGGTTCGACTAAAAAATCCCTTCACGCGAACAAGATAAATGGTATCCCTGCCGTACTCTTTTTTCTCAATGGACTCTATTGTCACTATTCCTTTTGCCGCTTTATTATCGCCATAGGTGCATTTTCCGATTGGTCTGAAAAGACAGGATGACGTCAACAGAGGTATTGCGATGAGCAGCAGACATATAATTTTAACTGGTTTCATGGTGTACCATCTTCAATTTTTATCTGTATCAGCAACGATAGGCCTTCGACACAAAAGAAGCAAGCTCAATATGAAAAAAACTTTCTGGTCTTTAAATTGTACATGCACAATTCGCATCTCCCGCCTATAATGGCTTTACCTTGAAATCAAATTCACCAGGAGCCTGAACCTTGAAAAAAATTTTCACCCGACTGGCCCATATCGGCATTACCGAAGAAATTCCCGATATAGAAAAAAGATATATCATCCTGGTAAATGTCATTGCCGTTTTCATGACCTTTACAATATGTACATACATACCCCTGGCCCGAATATATCTTCCCGACAATACATTGCTGCTTTACACCCTGACTGCCCATGGATTATTTTTTTTATTGATGCCTCTGCTGAATCATTTCCACAAGTACCTGGCGTCACGGCTTCTCTTCGGCATATCTTCGGTAATATTCATGAGCCTCGAGTCTCTCCTCATGGGACCTGAAGCCCTCACCCATTATTTTCTTCTCTTCTCTCCCATTATTCCATTTTTTCTCTACCCTGAAAGAGAACGGACATATCAGTATGCCATTGTAGCCCTGATTATTTCCAGCTTCTTTCTGCTGAGCTTCTGGTATATCGACCACCCGCCCCTCTACCGAATAACGAATCCCGAAATACTTAATGTCGTTCAATGGATCATCAAAATAGCCATCGCCTTCAGTCTTCTCTCTATTTCTGTATATGCTCACTACATTGTCACTCAAATAGAAAAAAAACTCGAAGAGGAACATGAAAAGGCAGAAAACCTGCTCCGCAATATTCTTCCCGATAAAATTGCCGACCGGCTTAAAGATGGCTCCCGGTCTATTGCCGACGGCTTTGAATTTGTAAGCATACTCTTTGCCGATCTCGTCGGCTTCACAGAACTCTCCGGCAACACCGAACCGGCCCGCCTGGTGAGTCTTCTCAACGGAATCTTTTCCCGATTTGACGACCTGGTTGACCAGTACGGCCTGGAAAAAATAAAGACCATCGGTGACGCCTACATGATTGCCGCCGGTATCCCGGAGCCACGGGAAAACCATGGAGAACTGATCTTGAAATGCGCCGCCGATATGATCACCAGCCTTGAAGCATTTAACCGGGAAAATGGAACTGACCTGCAGATACGTATCGGAATCAACAGCGGATCGGTTGTCGCCGGTGTCATCGGCAAGAAAAAATTCATCTATGATCTCTGGGGTGACAGCGTCAATATTGCCTCACGCATGGAGTCCCATGGTATAACGGGAAAAATCCAGGTCTCTGAATCCACCTACCGACTGCTGAAGGGTTCTTATTCCTTTGAGGAACGGGGAGAAATTGAAATCAAGGGGAAGGGAAAGATGAACTGTTATATTTACAGCGGATGACCAAAAATATCTCAGTGCATTAAAACATTGACAAAATGACCCATTAGAAAGCTGTAGTACACTCCATCCATTAAAACAAAGAGAAGACACTATGCAGGAAAATAAAAAAAAATTTAAAGCTCCTCCCAAACGATTTCAACCCCGGGGGTTGAATATTATCTATGAAGATCATGATATACTGGTCGCAGACAAGGCAGGCGGCCTGTTAACCGTCAGCAGCGAGAAGGTAAGAGAAAACACCGCCTATTATCTTTTAACTGGATATGTTCGAAAGGGAAACTCCAAATCACGCAACCGGATATTTATTGTACACCGACTCGACAGAGACACATCGGGTGTTATTGTTTTCGCTAAGAATGAATATGCCAAAAACTTCCTTCAAGAAAACTGGGAGAGCTTTAAGAAAAAGTACATTGCCGTGGTCAACGGGACCCTTCCCGAAAAAGAAGGTATCATTACTTCTCACCTGACAGAAAGTTCAGCATATAAAATGTACTCTGTTGATGATCCCCAAAAAGGAAAACTTGCCAAAACAGGCTATAAAGTAGTAAGAGAGACACAAAAATTCAGTCTCCTTGAAATTGACCTTCTCACGGGAAGAAAAAACCAGATCAGGGCTCACTTCTCCGAAGCCGGACACCCCGTGGCAGGGGACAAAAAATACGGCGAAGGCGAAAAGAGCATCAAGAAACTTGCTCTTCATTCCGCCTCAATCACCTTAAAGCATCCCCACACAAAAGAAGAGATGACCTTTGAGGCGAAGATTCCACCTTTCTTTAATTCCCTCATGAGAGGCTGAAGGGCCAGCTCTTTCTGCCCCTTCAGCTGATTTCCTGACCCGGATACTGCATGCCCTGACTTCCTTACCCAAAATTAAAAAAATTCCGGCTGGACTGTCGTATTTCCTTGACAGGATTAACATTGTTATATTTAATTGATATTGACTGACACGTCAGTCAATATCAGGACTGTTCATCAAAATAAAAAATATTTACTAAAAGAGAATACCCTGATAAAACACAGGAGGCATGATGAAAACTTACTTTTTACCCTTAATGCTGGCAATTGTTACCAGTCTTACCTTTGCCGCGTGTGACGACCCCTATGAAAGCATTTTTAAAGACAGGCCCGAATTCTCTACAGGCCGGGGCTGGACTTACAATGGATCGGAAGCTCAAAATCCCTTCAAGTTCGCCAATAAAACATACAAGTTGAAATTTCACACAAACAACCAGTATGTAAAACCTTACCTTCTCGAATATAAAACCGGCGCCAGCGATGAGGCCCTGGTCTTCTACCTCAAACCAGCGGCACTGGGGCAGTATATACTGATGGATCATGAAGGGAAGTATGTTTCCGCCTTCGCCTATTCAGTTTTCAGAACCGGCATCTTAAGCGATCGGGTAGTCTGGGAACTTGCCGGCTCAGGCCATGATAATATTTACGTACTCCGTTCAAAGAAAAACGGGAAATACCTCGCCCTGAGAGGCGACGGAGTTCTTATGCTGGTGGACAACCTCACCAACTGGTGGGGAAATGAAAGAAAGGAATGCGGCATCATGTTCACCGAGGCAGAAGCTGACTTCACCTTCCCCGAAGGAGAAACAAATGTTGCCTTTACCGATGAGGCGGGCAATGAAATAAGCAAAAAAGATGCCCTGCAGCGACCCGCTTCAAATGAACAGATTATCGGTTATGCAGACAGCCATGCCCACCTGAATCATCACCTCGGTTCAGGACAGGCAAACTTTGTCGGTGAAAATTTTAATCCTCTTGGCATTCAGAAGGCCCTGGGAGACTGTACCGCAATTCATGGTATCAACGGCACCATGGATATCTTCGGCATGGCCCTTGACGGCCATACCACACATAACACTTATGGATATCCCGACTTCCCATTCTGGCCCTCATCTTATACCGAGACCCATCAGCAGGCCTACTACAAATGGCTCGAGCGATCATGGCTTGCCGGGCAGCGTGTACTGGTGCAGCAGTTTGTCAGCAACGAGATTCTCGGAGAAATACGGCGAATGCTTCCCCTGGCCAACCCGGCGGCACCGACAAATGACATGGTGATCTGTGAGCTCCAGCTCCAGAACACTTACGCCCTCCAGGACTATGTTGACGCCCAGTGCGGCGGCCCGGGAAAGGGCTGGTTCAGAATCTGTACTTCTTCAAAAGAAGCCCGTGAAGTTATCAGTGACGGGAAAATGGCTGTCTTCCTGGCCATTGAAGTCGATACTATTTTCGGCATCGAAGAGGACGTCAAAGGCATGGCAGAGGCGGGAGTCATCAGCAATGAACTCTGGACCGATGCAAGAGAGACAATACTCGAACAGCTTGATAACTTCTATGAAATGGGTGTTCGAAGCATTTTCCCGGTCCACGCATTTAACAACGGTTTTTCAGGCGCTCAGCTCTACCAGGCACCGCTTTTCAACCTGGTAAACTGGATCGAACGGGGAGAATTCTACGATGTTGAACTCAGCCCGAACCCCCGGGTCACCTACCGTGAAGGGGGCATTGAAGTCAAAGATCCCGCGGTACTTGAAGCACTGAAGGCCCTTGGCTTTATAGACAACCTGGTGCCCCTTGTACCTGCGGGTCCCGATGACGGCAGCTACGGACACTCGAATACTGTCGGACTAACAGCCACGGGAGAATGGCTCATCGATGAACTGGTCAAAAGGGGAATAGTGGTGGAAGTTGACCATATGAGCGACCGGTCCTTAAACCGCACCCTTGAAATTCTTGAAGAAAAAAAATATCCCGGCCTTATTGCCAGCCACACACGAATTATTGACATGTATCCTGAAGGGAACACCGACGCCTGGGAGCAAATGGACATCCCCCGCATGATTCGTGTCATGCGCCTTGGTGGAATCATTGCCCCCATGCTCTGGTCAACCATGGCGGAAGAACAGAAATGCGCCGCTGATCACCTGAAGCTGATGATTGAAGGGGGCGGATATTTCGGCGATGCAAACCACACCGAGTATGATGTGCGCTATACCTGGTTCAACAGCATCGATTCTGGAATTGCCAATTATGATGACGGCCACTTAATCATCAGGCCCTCATGGTACAACAGCAACAATACTTCCGCAGATGACCTGGTACTGGGGATCCCCTTTGCCACTGATGTAAACGGGGCATGCCGGCTTCCCGCCTTTAAACCCTATGGCGCGAGGGAACATGATGATACCGATCCTGGAATCTACGGCACCTACAACGAGGTTAAACTGCCAAGAGATGCCAATGGCCGCTATACCTTCAATGGCCTCTACCCGGGAGTTTACCAGCCCGGCATTACTGCTCTCTTCGGTCAGCAGAAAACCGGCAACCGCATCTTTGACATTGAAGCATCATACGGAGTGGCCCACTACGGCATGTTACCGGATTTCATTAAAAAAATCCAAAGCCGGCCTGAGCAGATCAACCAGGATGCCCTCTTTCATTCAGCTGAGGCGTATATCAGAATGCTTGAGAGAACTGAAAAGTACAAAGAAGATCCCCAGGCGGTTATCAATGGCTGGGATGCATTTCTTTCAGAAAACAATGACCAGCTTCCCCTGGAAAGACATATGCAGTAGTGTTTGCAAATTCCATAAAAAGGCCGGCGCAGTTTTCTGCGTCGGCCTTTTTTATTCCCTGTCATTCGCCTTCTTTAAGTCTATGTATTAGAAATATCTTTCAGAGATTACACTATAAACATTTCTTTAGTCACTTATATGGAAATGGCTGATGCTCCAGTAATTATCTGCGGTAAGGACACTCGAATTTTCTACAGTTTTTACAGGGAGTAGTTATTGTTAGTGACTTCGCAGCAATAAGCACTCCTGAAATTGACTTTTGAGGAACCATCATACCTGAAGGCAGCACTGAAACATCAACAGAAGAGGCTTCTGAGATTTTTTTAAACTGCTCCTGCCCTTTCCCCGTATCCCAGTCACAGTATCCCGGACTAAACCTTGCACTGCAGCATAATCCTTCATGTAGAGTTAAATCCGAAATATACCATTCTATCTGCCGCGCGTATTCTTCAGCCAGTACTGTCCCCGCAGCATCCATTAAAAACGCCTGTGTCATTGACCTATCCTGCATTTCAGAGATAGAAATATCAAGCTCTCTCCCCAGAGAGAGAAGAAAAGGGTATAGGCAGTGAGGACTGTCACACCCGAGAGCAAGGGCTGCCCATCTTTTACTCTCAACAACGAAAGCATCACTGATTATTCTGCTTTCGGTTATTTCATTTACAGGTAGCACCGAGAATACTGCTTCAGGCTGAAGTATCGAAATCACATGTTGTGCCGCAGTCATTATCTCGTTTTTCATTATCCGGGGAACGGCTTCCATTTCTGGATACCCTGAACCTTTTGCAACTCGAAGGCAGACATCGACAAGTGAAGGAGTAATAAATTGTATGCTCTGAAAATTCATATATCCATCATCATGAATTATGCTGATTCCCTGCAACCAGCTGATTAATTTCCTCCAGTGCCAAGAAAGCACTTTCCGCGTATCCATCAGCTCCAAGAGTAAAGGCGAGATCTCTGTCGAGAGAAGCTCCGCCTACAAGTACAGGCGTTGGGGGATATATCATTTTAATGTGATGAATTATCTTCTCAATATTTATGAGGGAAGTTGACATCATGGAAGAAAGAGCGACAACTGCAGGGTTATGTTTTTCCATGGCCCCGCACAGTCGCTCCCGGGAAACATCTTTTCCAAGATCAATTACAGAAAAACCCGAAGCGTCAAGAACCGCCGCTACAATATTTTTTCCGAGATCGTGAACATCTCCTTCCACAACACCAATTATAATATTTTCGGATTTTGCTTCCACCTGTAAATGAGGCTGTTTTTCCCGGACAAGGGTAACCCCCCTGCGAAATACATCCAGTGCGATTAGAAATTCAGGAATGGAAATATGATTTTCATGGAGTGCAAGACGGGCATCCTCAAGGCCTGCCTGTAACGCCGCCATTACATCAGCACCTGAAATACCATCCTGGTTTTGCGCGGCAAAAAATTGTTCCATTTCAGCTAAATTCCCACAGAAAACATTTTCCCTGCATTGGTTTAGTTTTTCATCCATATAATTACTCCATTATATAATCATATAAAAATACTTTTCCCGTCTCAACCATAACGGCGGGCAGCCTCCATCATGGCAAAGGCATTGTTGAGCGAAATATTGGGAGGATATTCGCATCCCGGTGCCAGAATAAATCCCCCGCCCTTTGCCAGCACATCTATCTGACGGCGGCATTCATCTATTACCTCCTGAGGAGTCCCCCTCATAAGGAGTGAGGTCGAAACGTAGCCTATAATGGTTACTTCCTCTCCATATCTTTTTTTTAATTCCGCTGCATCCCTGCAATCATCGGGAAGATGGGCAATACTAAGGACATCAGGCTTCATCCATTTTAATTGAACATCCGCATAGGGAGCGTTGCCGCAATTATGAACACCTACAAAACTTCCTTTCTTTTTAATCGCATTGCTTATTTCCCTGACAAAGGGACCTTCAATATCCTCCCATACCTTTTTGGGAAGACCACTCCGACTGGCAAAAAGGGTATCAATTGCTACAGCCGGAATGCCGGTATCACATTGTGCTTCAGCATATTGCACAAGAACTTCCGTTACCCTTTCACAGGCCTTTCTGACTTTTTCAGGATAAAGAATACAATCCTTGAGAAAATTTTCTGCTCCCCTGAGCATACTGAGAACACCTGCCGGGCCGAACACAAAACCTCCAACTAATCCGCGGAATCCAACTTTTCGAACCATTATATGACAGAGCTTAAGAAATTCCTGCATGCGATGCGCTTCGGCTAAATCAACAGGGGAGAGGCGAGTATAATCTTCCACTGTCCTGATTACAGGTCTGGAATAATCAGGCCGTGCGGTAGTATCATGGGGATATTCCATTTTCTGCCCGAAGTCTGCGGCTTCTACCGAAAGATCCAGCATCAGAACAATAAGATCCCCTCCGACAAACTCAAAACCCGAATAGAATACTTCTGCCGCCAATTCACCATCAAGAGAAAGATCCGGGAAGGTTATCCCTTTTATCTGTCGTGCAGCGGAGCAAAGGAGAGGCGTAACAGGCACATGGTCAGGTTCTTTATGAAAAAGGGCACTGAAAGTTCGCTCAACCGTCGTGAGGTTTGAAAATTTTCCCCTGAGACCGATAGCTGATGCCGCAAATTTGAGAACAGACCGTGGAACTTCATTGGGAGGAGGGATAATTCCCTGACTCAGTGCATGAAAAATTTTAGATACATTCATATTGTTTTTCCAGATATTTCTACAGGATCGTTATATAAAAAAAAGGCCCACCTAAAGCCACTCATCGCTTGATCTCAACTAAGTGGTTTCCGCCAAGTTTATCCATGTCGAGAGGCACTCCCTTATCTTCATGTGGATAAAGTTTCAGGGCTCCAGAAGCGCACTGCTCAACGCAGAGTCCGCATCCCATACAATGATCAAAACTATACAAAACCAGTCCATTCTTCATAGTCATTGCTTCATAATAACAATACTCACAACAATCGCCGCAGCTGACACACCGGTCATCATTTTTTTGTACAGCATAGCCGGAAGAAACACTCTGCTTCAAATCTGGATTAATTTTCCTGGTTATTTCAGATGCCTGAAGGCTTATGCAGCTTTCCGGCAGACAATTACATATAACGCCGGTTGATCCACCGGTTGCCACTTTAAAAAAAGCCTGGGTTACATGCCCGGTGCTCCGGAACTCCTTCACAAGCTCAAGCGCCTCCTGCTGTGAAATCTTCCGAGCGTTATACTTGTCACAGTGTTCAAACCAAAAATCAGATAAATCTTTTCCAACACCGATACAGCAGTTAACCGATTCATAGGGAGGCAGGGCTTTTTTACAGGGGCAATCTATTACCACAATATGTTCAGGATCATTAAAAATTATATCATGAGCATATTTAAAGGGGATAATTTTTTTATTCTCTTCTGATATTACGGACACACTCTCATCAAGTTGAAATATTTTCTGTACATCATCAAATGATAATATTTTAGCATGATACCGGTTATACATTGCTTTCAGGGGAAACCGCAGCGGCTTTATCCAGGTCATGTAACGAAGGGATTTGATGAGATGTACAGCGACACTGATATACTTATGATAAAAAACGAAATAGACGTAGTGATGGATAAATTTATCTATTCTATATCCATGTTTTCTCAGAATACTCTTTGTTGATTGTTTCATACAGATAATTCCTGCCAGATATTTTTACCATTCAGTTTTGAGACCGGTCCGCCCTCAAAGCATCTTTAAAAATCAAGCAGGAACCCTTTGGACGTCAACGATTAAATATTTCAATACAAAATATTCACATATTGAATCACAAATCGCGGGTAATATATGCACACAAAAACTATATTGTTGAGGATACGTGTAAATTTAGAAATTTCCACAAAAAAAGGACGGCATAAATGCCGCCCTTTTTTTGAGCAATTACCTGCAGCAGGTATGCTTACGCTTTCCCGGCAGAACCGAGAACATGTTCGTTCTTATGTTTGTAAAGTTCTTTCAGTGAATCCCGTGCCGGTCCGAGATATTTGCGCGGATCGAACTCTCCCGCTTTTTCAGCCATTACCTTTCGTACCGCCGCGGTCATTGCGAGACGGCCGTCAGAGTCGATGTTAATCTTACACACCGCTGACTTGGCAGCTTTCCGCAGCTCGTCTTCGGGAATACCGATGGTATCCTTCAGATCACCGCCGTTGCTGTTAATTACCTCAACCAGGTCCTGGGGAACAGAAGACGACCCATGAAGGACAATGGGAAATCCGGGGATACGCTTTTCGATCTCTTCAAGTATATCGAAACGGAGAGGCGGCGGAACAAGGATACCCTGTTCATTACGGGTACACTGCTCAGGCCTGAACTTATTGGCCCCATGGCTGGTTCCGATTGAAATGGCCAGTGAATCGACACCGGTCTTCTTAACGAAATCTTCAACTTCTTCCGGCTGGGTGTAGGTAGAATGCTCAGCAACCACGTCATCCTCAACACCCGCGAGTACCCCGAGTTCACCTTCAACCGTCACATCATGCTTATGGCAGAACTCTACCACCTTACTGGTGAGCGCTACATTGTCTTCGTATGAGTGATGAGACCCGTCAATCATGATGGAAGAGAATCCCATTTCGACACAGTTCTTGCAGAGGTCGAAGGTATCACCGTGGTCAAGGTGCAGGGTAATAGGAATATTTTTTCCCAGCTCCTTTGCATAGGCCACAGCCCCTTCCGCCATGTATCGCAGCAGGGTCTGGTTGGCGTACTTCCGCGCGCCGGAAGAAACCTGCAGTATCACCGGAGAGCTTGTTTCTACACAGGCCTGGATGATAGCCTGCAGCTGTTCCATATTGTTGAAATTATAGGCGGGAATAGCATATCCCCCATCAACAGCCTTTTTAAATCCTTCCCTGGTATTGACCAGGCCGAGATCTTTGTAATTAATCATTTTTAGCTCCTTGCGTCATATGACATCAAATGTACAGTTTACCTGAAAAGCCTGCACAACCCCTGATCGTTCATTCTTGAAGAATGAAATTTTTGCCACAAAATCAGGCATATTGCAAGCAAAAAACAGCCTTCCCTTAAAATAATGACTGAATTGTCACTCACCATATAACCGATCACGCCCCGGTTCTGCAAGCAGAATTTCTTCCTTTCTCATGATATGTGAGCCGACTGTAACATAATTATGGACAGGGATACATATTTCCGGTATAATGGCATTTTCCCGGAGACAATAATGTACATTTCTATAATTTTCACCATCGGAGTAATTATACTCATTCACGAGGCGGGGCATTTCTTCGCCGCCCGCGCCGCGGGAATCCCCGTCGAACGATTCAGCATCGGCTTCGGCCCAAAGCTGTGGCGGAAAAAAACCGCCTCAGGCACCGAGTTCGCCCTCTCAGCCATCCCCATCGGGGGCTACCTGCTTCCCGCAGTGAGTAGTGAGGCGGAATGGTTTATCATTCCGGTTCGCAAAAGAATTCTCCTCTCCGCCGGGGGGCCCGCGGCCAATCTCATCGCCGCACTGGTCACCATCGGCGCGGTAAACCTTCTCCGGGGTAATGTGAGCTTTTACGCTGCCGCGGTAGCACCTTTTGAGCAGCTCTGGGGAATCATGACCTCAATGGTGACTGCCCTGCCGAAACTCTTTTCTCAGCCTGACCAGCTTTCAGGCATTGTCGGCATTGTCGCCCAGGGAGGGGCAATGGTAGAAGGAAGTATGATCAAACTGCTGAAATTCAGCATTATCATTAACATCAACCTTGCGGTACTGAATCTTCTTCCCCTTCCGGCTCTCGACGGAGGGAAGATTCTTCTTAATATACTTGAGGCGCTGCATCCCCGCCTCAGGTCTCTGCAGATGCCCCTGAGCCTTGCGGGATGGTTTGCCATCATCGGTCTCATGGTCTATGTGACAGTTCTTGATATCGGAAAACTGATGTAAATTAAAACTGTTTAACAGGCACTTGAAACCTTAGGCTTACCGTCCTGACCCGCTATCACCTTGTTATTTTTTAATCCTTTTAACTTGATTTATTAAGAAAAAGCACTATACTATAAAAACTTTAACAAAAAGTAATACTGGTATAATGAGAAAAGAAAAAATAAAAATACTGCTGATAGAAGACGGAAAGTCGGTAGCTGAGAAAATCACAATAATGCTTCAAAGCTATGACTATGAAGTTTCTGACTGGATAACCAAAGGCGAAGAAGCCTTACAGTCAATTGCAAAGGTTCCCCCTGATCTGGTTCTCATTGATATTGTTCTTGAAGGTGAGATGGACGGAATCCAGACAGCGGAACAAATCCAAAAAAACATCGAAATTCCCATTATCTTTATTACTGCAACAAGTGATGAAGAGTATCTCCAACGATCTCTTAAGACAGACACCTATTCAATCCTATATAAACCCTTTGGTGACTATGAATTACACTCCATGATAATAACTACACTCTCAAAATTTCACAAGGACATGAGACTCATTGAGAACCGCGAGAGATACCGGTTATTATTTGAAAACATGACCGACGCCTTTGTTTATATAGAGAGGACCAAAGAAGAAGGTCGAATTGACTACATCATCAGAGAAGTCAATCTGGCATTTCTGATAATGGTGGACAAACCAAAAAAAGACCTGCTCGGACAGGAAGTGGCTGCATCTTTTCCCTTCGTTACTGAACATATTCCTGACTGGCGGGAAAAGATACAACTCGTCTCAGAAAGCAGTATTTCTGAAAATTTTAAGATAATCATCCGAACCATGGATATTTATCTGATGGTTACCGCCTACAGTCCCCAGGAAAATTTCATTGCACTGCTGATTGATGATATTTCTGAAACAGTAAAAGCAGAAGAATTATTAAAAAAGAGCGAAGAAAGGTATCGAAAACTTTATGACAATTCCCATGATGCCCTGTTGCTTCTACAGGATAAAAAGTTCATCGACTGCAACATGGCAGCGGTAGAAATGTATGGGGCAAAAAAGAAAGATCAAATTATTGGTAATTCTCCCCTGGAATTCTCCCCACAGAATCAGTACGATGGCACGCCCTCTTCTGGAAAAGCGGATAATTACATTAAAGAAGCGGCAGCCAACGGAACAATTACATTCGAGTGGCTTCATACAAGAATTAATGGCGATTTATTTGACGCCCTTATTACCCTTTCGCCCATCGACGATCAGGAATCAATTAATATTCTCGCAACAGTGAAAGATATCTCTGGCCTAAAGAAAGCCCAAAAGAACCTTGAAGAAAACATCAGGTTTATGGAAACTTTAATAGAGACTATTCCTGCCCCTTTTTTCTACAAGGATACCCAGGGCAAATACCTTGGATGCAACAAGGCATATGCAGACCTGATTATTGGACTACCCTCAGATGAAATAACCGGAAAAACAATATTTAGTTTTCCTGAAACAATTGGTCAGATTGCCGCAGAAATTTATCATCAAAAAGATCAAGAACTCTTAAAAAAAGGAACAGTCCAGGTATATGAAACAGTTATTAAATGTAGTGATGGTGTAGAAAGATACTTTATGATGAACAAAGCAGCTTATCGGGACAACAACAACAATATTGCCGGCATTCTTGGAATTATGATCGACATCACGCTGCAAAAAAATACAGAAGACCAACTAAAATCAACAAATATTGAAATAAATAATCTCCTCTCCTCCATTGATTCTATCCTCATTGGTGTCAGCATAAGTGACACCCTCACGCACTGGAACAAACTTGCAGAAAACACCTTTAACCTCACAAGTCATGAGGTCATTGGAAAACAAATATTGGAACTCGATATTCCATGGCAATGGCCTTTGATATATGAAGGCATTAGCACCTGCATTAGTGAAAATAGTCCTGTAAATTTAAAGGACATTAAGCTAAAAATCCCCAATGAAGAAACCAAATATCTTGGCATCAGCATTAATCCGATTATCAATAGTTTAGATGATATTGAAGGGTTTCTTATCTACGGTAGAGACATTACAGAAAAACGAACACTTGAGCTGCAACTTCTTCAAGACCAGAAGTTAAAATCTATCGGCGAACTGGCTGCGGGTATTGCCCATGAAATTAACACACCGACACAATATGTAAATGACAACACTCATTTCTTAGAAAATTCATTCGAAGGTTTGAATAAGTTATTACTTCTTTATCAAAATATTTGCGAGAAATATGGAAAATCATTATTGAGTGATGATGCAGCCAAAGAAATAGCTGACTTAACAGAAGAAATAGATCTCGATTTCATCATCCAGGAAACGCCTCTTGCCATTAAGCAAACCCTTGAAGGCCTTGATCATATAGCAGGTATCGTTAAATCAATGAGAAATCTATCAAGACCTGATAACAATTCAACATCAAGTATGGACATAAATAAAACATTACAAGATACTGTAACTATCACAAAAAATGAGTGGAAATACCAGGCTGAACTCACCTTAGATCTGGAAAAAAATTTACCTGAAATTGAAGGTTTTCCCGCAGAACTTAATCAGGTTTTTCTAAATCTTATAGTTAATAGTTCCCATGCGATAAAAGAGGCAATCAACAATGGATTAATCGACTCAGGAAAAATTAAAATCACCAGTAAGAAAAAAAAAGAAAAAGTTCAAATAACCATATCTGATAACGGCATTGGAATTTCACAAAAAATTATTGATAAAATTTTTGATCCATTTTTCACTACAAAGGAAATCGGAAAGGGAACCGGTCAGGGGCTCGCCATAGCATACAATATAATCAAAAAACATCATGGTACGATAATACCTGAATCACAAGAAAAGAAAGGGACCACTTTTACGATTGTATTACCAATGAAATTGAACAAGTGAGAAAACATAATGAAAAAAATATTATTCATTGATGACGAGCAGAACATTCTAGACAGTCTCAAAAGATCATTGTCGCACCATAAAAAATGGCTCACTCTTTTCTTTGCCATTGACTACAAGCAGGGAAAAAGCATTCTTGAGACAGAAGACATTAACATTGTTGTAGCTGACTATAAAATGCCTGACAGAGACGGATTGTCAATTCTCAAAGAAGTAAAAGAAAACTATCCGGACATAAAACGAGTACTTCTAACCGGATCGCCAGAGGTTGAAATTTTTGAAAAAACCGATAACATCATTGATCACCTTTTATCAAAACCAAGTAATTCAAAAGAGATTACCGAACTATTGAAAAAACTATAAAAATGGAGCAAAACCATGGATGATAAAATACTTTTCATTGACGATGACCCTAATTTACTTTCAGGAATAAAGCGCCAGTTAAAAGGAAAATATAATTTGTTCACTGCAGAATCTGGAGATGATGCCTTAAAACTTCTCACAAAAAACACCTTTGCAGTTGTTGTTTCAGATTTTAAAATGCCTAAAATGAACGGCGCAGAGGTTCTTGAGAAATTCAGAGAATTGTCCCCCAATACAGTTAGAATGATGTTGACTGGCCAGGCTGATATCGAAGCTGTAATTGATATTGTAAACAAAGGAAATATTTTCCGTTTTTTAACGAAACCATGCCCTCCTGAAATTCTTCAAAAAAACATTATTAATGGATTAAATCAGTTTCATCTTCAAATTGCTGAAAAAGAGCTTTTATCAAAGACTTTAAGCGGTTCTCTTCAGGTAATGGCTGACATACTTGTACTCGCCAAGCCACAGGCTTTTAACCGCGGCCAACGCAGCCGGGAAATCATTAAGAGGTTCCTAGCTGCCACAAAGATAGATGATGCGTGGCAGATTGAGATTGCAGCAATGCTCTCTCAAATCGGCTGCGTTACAGTCCCCGATAGTATTCTTGAAAAAATTTATGCCAACAGTCAAATGTTGCCTGAAGATAAAATAGTTTTTCAACTTCACACTAAAACCAGCAGCGAAATTATTACAAAAATCCCACGACTTGAAAAAGTGGCAGAAATTATCGCTCTCCAGGAAAAGTATTATGATGGAAGCGGTTTTCCTTCAAATGATATAAAAGGGCCAGATATTCCTCTCGGTGCAAGGCTAATAAGAATTGCACTGGACTTTGACCAGATGCTTCAATCTGATAAAACAAATGGTGAAGCCATTAGCGCACTGAAGAATAAAACCGGCCTATATGATCCAGAATTACTCGATCAATTCGAAAAAGCCTTCAACGCACCTGAAGTTCGCAAAAAATATACAGTCAAAAGAATTGCCATTTCCGATTTAAATGAAAAAATGTATTTAAATGAAGAAATAATCTCAGCTTCGGGTATTATTTTAGGAAAAATGAAACAACGTATAACCAAAACTTTAATCATAACTCTTAAAAATTATGCCAGCAACCGAGAGATAACAAACAATGTTACAGTTATAATTCCAATTGACGAATAGAGACTAAGTTATTGAAGATTTATTACACTGTCAGGTCTAATTTCATTAATAATACTTGAATTATTAACTGTATATTGCATTATCATCAATAAAATAATACGAATGGTCATTCATCTAAAAAAATCTAATGAAAAAAAACATTTTTATTTTAACCACGGTTCTTCTCCTCGTCTCTTCCCTGCCCCTCTTCAGTGAGGAGACAGAAAAAAAGCAGCCGGAACCAGAAAAGAAATACCATGATGTCTGGGGCGAACTTTCCGTCTTTGCCCCTGTACAAATATTCAACTATCCCAATAAGCGGGTTACGGGTTTCCAGTTCAGTCTCCTCTACGGAACGACCTATACTCTGAAGGGGTTTTCCCTCGGTATGGTTCACTCTGCTGCCGAAGATGTAACGGGCCTTCAGCTCAATATGGGCAACTTTTCGGGCGGTACCATCCGGGGCCTTCAGGCGGGACTCATCAACCGGAGCCGATCACTCCGGGGGATGGAAATCGCGACACTAAACATTACCACATCTGACGTAAAGGGCCTTCAGATGGGATGTATCAACATGGCCACGAATTTTTTCGAAGAAAAGAAAACCTTTCTCGAAGACAAGACCTACCATGGTACCCAGATTGGTTTCATAAATATTACTGACAACATTACCGGTGCCCAGATCGGCTTTATAAATTTTGCCGATACCGCAAAGGGCCTTCAGTTGGGGCTGGTCAACATTTCCGATTCAATAGAGGGTGTACCGATCGGCTTTATCAATATCTACACCAATGGTTTCTGGGATATCTCGACTTTTTTCTCCATGAATACCCTGCTCAATGTCGCCGTCAAATCACGGGGAAAATGGAGCTATGGAATTTTCATGCTTGGCTATGATCCCCGGAGCGACCGGAGCCTCGACAGGGCATCCCTCGGTTTCGGCTTCGGGTTTCACTTTACCTTCGGAGTTTTCTATCTTGATACAGACCTTACCTATAACCTGACATCAAAGGGATTCAACAAAGATCTTTTTAATCATGACAGCGGCACCAGCGGGGGATACGCAACCCTGAAGCTGAGGCTTCTTCCGGGCTGGCAGATTATCGAGCGGGTTAGCGTCTTCGCGGGACCAGTCTGTAACCTCTACCCGCCAATTAACCGAAACTTCGGTTACAGCTTTGACTTTAATGCCGGGGCAACTATTACTGTTTTTTAATCTTCAGGACGGCGTTCCGGTATCGATGAGGGCATCGTGCCGGCGGCGGCAAACTCCCGGGTAAGATACAGGCCGCAGTAACAGTGACCGTAATCCTTCTGATCAGGTACACAATAATCACAGGGACAAATCAGGTCTTTATCATTTTCACGAAGACCTGAATGATCACGGCAGGGACAGGCGTAATACCCGTAGCGGTTGCAATTTACCGCAAGCCCATCGATTATTATTTCTAGAAACCCCTCATCAGGATGAAGGCCCCATCCCTGCTTCTCCGCCACCATGGTGACAAAGGTCTTTACATCATCAATGCTCTTCTCTTTTTCCAGTTTACCCATGATCCTGTCCTGTTATTTCATTGAAAAAGTATTTTTCCACTCATCTTCTTTAAAGCCGACCAGTACATTACAGTCATCAACCACAAGATAAGGAAAACTTACCGACTTGCTGTATTTTTCCTTCAACCATGACTTCAGCTCCTTCTTTTCATCCAGATCAAGCTGGTCAACATAGACAAAGCGAAACTGTATTTTATTTCGGCGAAGGAAGTAAATAGCCTGCTTGCAAAATCCACATGTAGACAGGGCATAGAGAGTCACATCCTCAAAAAGTTTTTCACCTTCTTCTTCAGAAAAGCTCAAGTTATCCTTTATTTTTTGCTCCATATTCATTTCCCCTTACCGGTTATTCTCATTAATCTATACAATGTTTTGCACTCATAAAAAGAAATATTGACATCCATATCTGTTGATGGTAAAATACCCAATATTCAAGTTTCTATCAAGAATAAAAAATATTATAAGCATTTATTCCGTAACTGTATTCATACTTCTGTAGGGTTTAATTTATAATAAAAAGCGTTCAAAAAAAAACACGCACAGGCGGACTTAAAAGCTTGTTGACATTTCCAAACCTTTCCGTTGCAATAACAGATACACTGTTACAGGCTCAATAAAAATAAATATCATGGGATCTTTACATGTTTGCAGGCATTCTTAACTATTTTCTCTATGCATATCGGCATGAATCACTGCTGATTCGTCACAAGGCAAAAAACCTTCTCATTTTCTCTCTTTTTATGCTCTTTTGTATCGAGCCGCCTTTAACAGCTATCCTCTATTTTTCTTCATACGGTTTTGTCATTATTTTCCCCCTTGGAGCAGCAGCGTCCCTCACAGTAGTGCTTTTCTGTCTCAAAAAAGGACGTCATGCTTCGGCCGCACAAATACTTCTCATCTCGAATATGATAGCCATCTGGGGGGCAGCGGCTCATCAGGTATATACTCCCGGCCTGTTTATTAACAAAATTTCCATTCTTTTTTTCATCATGGGATTTCTTACCGCAGTCCCCATTGTAACCAGAACCCATGCTTCTAACATTGTCATTTACAGCCTGATTAATATTGTTCTTTCTTTCACCTATCTTCACTTTGTCAGAACTTTCTATGGTATTTCTTTTATAAACATGATCCCATATTATATGGTGATCTCTGTCAGCTTCATTATTATCACCTTTTCAACCTATATGATTTTTAAAAGCTACTGGAACATCTATTCAAGGCAGGTTGCCACTGAAAAACTACTCAACAACCAGAATAAAGAGCTGACCCAGACAAACAGGGAATATGAAAAACTTAACGTTGAACTGGTTGAATCAAAAATTAAAATTCTCGAAAAAGAAGAACGGTATCGGGACCTCTACGAAAACGCCCTGGTTGGCATGATGACGGTACAGTATCCCGAAGGAATAATACTCAAGATGAACGAAACGGTCATCAGGATGCTCGGCTGTACCCGGGAAGAATACGAAGAATCCATCGCCGGCAAAATGAATGTCGAAGAATTTTATTATGACAAAGAAGACCAGATAAGCCTCATGCAGATCCTCGGGCAAACCGGTGAAGCAAGCAATATGGAAATACAGGCAAAAAGGATGAATGGAGAAGCCTTATGGCTCGAGTTGTCAACCAAACTCAACCAGGATGCCAGCAGCACCGAAGCGGTGGTCAATGACATTACCTATAGAAAAAAAGCCGAAGAGAACCTCCACCGCCTCACCTTTTTTGATAATCTCACCAATCTTCCAAACAGGGATCTTTTCGTTAACCGCATACACTCGGAAATTCTTAAATCTTTAAGAAAAAACAAAGAAGTCTTCTTTGCGGTCATGTGCCTGGGAGTCGATCACTTTAAAAAAATCAATGAAATGCATGGTACAGCCTTTGGCGATACAGTCTTAAAATACGTCGCTCAAATGCTGCAGAATATTATCCGCGAAGGGGATGTAATCTCCCGATACGAAGGCGACAAGTTTCAGATACTCTTTTCTGATATCGCCAGCTCTGATGATATCATTGAAATTGTCCGCAAGACTACCGGTCCCTTCAGTGAGACAATTGAACTTGAAGGCATCAGCCTGAACCTCACCGCTTCGATTGGTATATGTTTTTATCCCGATGATGGAACCAATCCCGAGACCCTGATCAAAAACAGTGAAACTGCCATGTTTACGGCAAAAGACAATGGAAGAAACAGCTACCAGGTTTTCAATTCACACCTTAACGACCAGCTCATGGAAAATATTCGCCTTGAACAGGAGCTTCACCTGGCAATCAAAAACAATGAATTCATCCCCTACTTTCAACCCAAGGTAAACAACGAGGGTTCCCTCAAGGGAATGGAATCCCTTGTCCGCTGGAATTCACCGACACGGGGACTGGTTTCTCCCTTTCACTTTATTCCCCTGGCTGAGAAAAACGGCATGATCAATGAAATCGGGCAAATCATGCTTCGCGAATCATGTCTTATGATGAAATCATGGTGCTGCATGGGGCTCCCCGAAATGCGTGTAGCGGTTAATATTTCACCGGCCCAGTTCAGGCAGGAGGATCTTGTTGATATGATCCGGCAGACCATTGAGGAGACTAAACTTCCCCCATCCTGTCTTGAACTTGAAATCACCGAAAGCGGCATCATGGAAAATGAAGAAGAGGCGATCCGCAAACTCCATGCCCTTCATGAAATGGGTATAAGTATCTCAATCGATGACTTCGGTACCGGGTACTCGTCACTGAGTAAACTGAAGGATTACCCCATCGATACGGTAAAAATAGACAAGTCATTCATTGATAATCTCCCCGGTGAAAGCAAATCAGAAACCATTGCCACAACAATTATAGACCTGGCCCACAACCTGGGATTCAAGGTCGTTGCCGAGGGAGTTGAAACGGCCCGCCAGCTCTCCTTTCTTGAGGAACAGAACTGCGACCAGTACCAGGGCTACTTTTTCAGCCACCCCCTTCCCGCCCATGAGTTCGAAGTCTTCTACCAAAACGACAGCGCAGTTAAGTTAAAGGAAGAAAAAGTATGAAGCACAGCATGGAAATAAGCCTCTACCCTCTTGGAGAGGTCAGCCTCGGCTCTGTCATCACTTCCTTTGTCGATACCCTTAAAGAATATGATCTGGAAGTAACCCCGGGCCCCATGAGCACCCTGGTAGTCGGCGAACCGGAAGTTATTTTCAAAGCCCTCGAAAAGGCCTACATGAAGGTGACGGAAAAATATTCTATTGTGATAAATCTTAAAATTTCAAACACCTGCCCGGTATAAAAGTCTAAAAAAAACAGCCTGATAGCAAAAGGTACAAGTATATAGAAGTTCTTCGATGGATTAACTTCCAATAATTAAAATGAACGAAAAACAGTTGATTTTTCCCTCTTTCCGGTTAATAATAAAACGATGTCAATCCTTCAATACAAGAATGTCCATGCACCAAGAGAGTCATGGTATTTCAAAAACGGATCTCCGGCATTCATTGTAATTTTCATATACTTTATTATACTTCTAATCATCGCTTTTCTTTACAGGGATCTTTACTCGTTAGCCGAATTCAATCTCTTTACACTGTTATACACCCTTCTCATTGCACTGGCAGTCCATAGCATCAGCAACATGAAAGGATTTCTGCAACTAAAGAGAACAGGCCGATCATTATATATTTTTACGAGCTACAAAGAGGCCTTCTATCATTATTCACCCTATCTAATAATGGCTGTAATTTACGAAAATATCCTGCTCTGGAGCAGGGCCGTCAATCCGAATCAGGCAGTCATTGATCATGTACTTATGAAGATTGACATGATGATATTGGGTGTCAATCCCATTCTCACACTGGAAAATTTCATCCATCCATTTGCAGTTGAATACTTTATGATTGCCTACGGTCTCTTCTTTATATATCCCTTTGTATACCTTTTTTATCTTATTCAAAAAAACAATGCTGAGGGCTGCCAGAGGGTCATTCTGGCTCAGGTCCTTTCTCTAACCATCGCACTGACGGCCTATATATACCTCCCGGCAGTCGGGCCGCGCATCGTCATGGATCCGGCTCTCCACCATAAGTATCCCGAATATCCGGTCTATCAGCAATCACTCGGTGGCGTGCAGTCAGATGCCCTCCGAAAACTTACCGGCAGGCCTTCATTCTTCTTACTCCAAAAAGACCTCTTCAACTACCTTGAACGCATTAACACCGACTGTTTACCCAGCATGCATGTCTGTCTCTGCCTGATATCGCTCTTTTACGCCATCAAATACCGTTCTATGTTTAAACGACCGGCGTTAATCCTTACATTATGGATTACCGGAATCACCTCGCTGATTTTCAGTACTGTCTATTTGAGATATCACTGGGTTATTGACATTATTGCCGGAGTACTTCTGGCTCTTATTGCCTATTGGATAAGTGAATTACTCTACAATCAGTGGTCCCGGCACAGGGAAAAAAAGGGCTGGAGTAAACCGGTGCTTACCTGGCTCGACACTTTGAAGCTGCAGGAGAATTCTCACGATGAGCAACAATGTAGATAAAAAAAACATCTTTCTTAAGGGAATTCTCGCAATCCATTCTTTTTTAACATATCTTATTCAATGTATATAATGCAAAAACAGAAGAATAAGGAACGGTGAAAACATGAAAATAAAATGGGCCTTTATTATCAATCCCGTTGCAGGTAACGGTTTTTGCGAAAAATATTCTCCCCAGGTAAAAGAAGCGATTAAAAAAAGGAATCTGTCCGCAGAGATTTCTTATACAGAATACAAAGGCCATGGGACAGAACTGGCCCGGCAATTTGTCGACAATGGCTGCACACACATTGTCGCAGTTGGAGGAGACGGGACAATCAATGAAGTCGCAACAGCACTAATGAAGAAAAAAAATGTAATCCTTGGCATTGTTCCTGCAGGCACCGGTAATGACCTTGTTCAGATAACCGGCTTAACCGGCCCCTTTGAAGACTCAGACTGGGATATATTTTTTAAAGAGAATACAACTCTTATGGATGCGGGAATCTGCAACGGACATTATTTTTACAATGGCATGGGCCTCGGCTTTGACGCTCAGGTTGCCGCCGAGAATTACAATGGGGTCGAAAAAGTTAAAAAGGGGGGCGCTTATAAATATATCTGGCACATCATCAAAACTATTCTGCTGTATAGAGAAAAGGAGATACGGTCTGAAAGCGGGGGCGAGCACATAAAGCGTCCCTGTTTTATAAATACTGTATCAAACGGCCGCAGATATGCCGGGGGCTTTTATCTCACACCCGAAGCCTTTGCAGACGACCGACTACTCGACATCTGTATGATTGAAAAACTATCCATCATTCGACGCCTGAGACTCCTTCCCAGGGTGTCAAAGGGAACCCATATTTTTGAAAAGGACGTCAAATATTACAAGACAAATGCCCTCACCATTGAGTTTACCGATGAGGTACCCTATCATATTGACGGTGAGCTTTATTTCGGAAAAAAATTCGATATCACAATTGCCCCCGACCAGGTACGCGTCATCTACAATCCCGCGGGCAGTCATTACTTTACAAATAATTAAAGAAGGAAGTTATATACATGGCCAGACATGCAGCGTTCTTTGACCTGGACAAGACAATACTTACCATTACCAGTGGTCGTGTCCTCGCCATGGAGGCGTACAAGAAGGGAATACTGACCAGAACCCACCTGATGAAAGGAATCTTCAGCGATATCCTTTTAAAAAGTGGTATCATTAAACCAGAGCAAATAATGCTTAACATGGCCTCATGGCTTAAAGGTATAGAGGTCGCTGAGATCGAATCATTCTGTCACAGGATGTATAAAGAAATACTGAGTCACCATGTCCGTGATGAGATACGTAAAGAAGTTTCTATTCATAAAGAAAGTGAAGGTATTACAATTATTCTCTCCGCAGCGATACCGGAGATCTGCGAACCGGTCAGAGCCGACCTTGAGATGGATGATATAATCTGCTCAAAGCTTGAGACGCAAGAGGGAATATTCACCGGAAAGCCTTCAGGCCCCTACTGTTTTGGCGAAGAAAAGCTGGCAAGAGTTCTAGCCTACTGCACAGAGAACAATTACGATTTGGATGAAGCATGGTATTACGGAGATGCAGCAGATGATATCCCGGTGCTTGAACGTGTAGGACATGCTGTATGGGTCCCTGGAAACAAAAAGCTTGAGAAGAGGGCCCACCAAGAAGACTGGCAATCCCTGTGGAAGATATAGTTTGATACATAGTAAAGTGCGTTAACACCAGCCAGCACATAAAATAAAATGGTACTTATGAGAAGCTGTATCATTCCACCGGCAAGTTAAAATATTGACAAAAAGCGTGGGCCATGCAAGGCTTTTCGAACCCCTTTTTTCTGCAGTCCCCTGCAGAGAGCTCCCGATAGAAACAATCGTCAGGCTCTAACCTGCATCATCACTCATCAGATCAGCTGCCAATATATATACTATTGTTCGCTGAAAAAAAAGACAACAGTATTTATATAGCCAAAATTATTTATACAAATATACAATAATCTTATATCAAAAATAAAAGAATACCAAGTTCTTTTCTCCGAGTGAAGAATATCCTGTGTAAGTACAAGTCTCTTTAAAAGTTAGAAAAGTATTTAATTAAATATCAAAATACCATAGTGCGTATTTTGATATTCAATTTAAATTAATGAAGTTGACGCGCCCGGTCAGGCGGTATATTATATAAATATAAATTAACCTGTGACGATATTATGTGACTTTTAATTTGGCTCTATAAAATTGTATAGTCACGAGGCAGATTAATTTTATACAAAAAAAATATTTACTATTCTCAAAGGAGATGCATATGCAAAAAAAAATTATTCTTTTTCTGGCAGTCTTTTTCTTTTTTTCCGGTGGATTTATTGCCTGTGATGACAATAAATCCACCCCAAAGGGACTGACAACATTTAAGTTTGAAAAGTCTCTAAACAGCGCACTTTTTGAGGATGCTGTTGGTGTTATAAGCGAACTAAATAACACTAAAATTGTTTCTATTCAGGTATCTGACCTGGTCGATGTTTCCGGCCTCGTGACAACTTTTACAATTAATGGTGCTTCACTGGCAGTGGCGGGAACTCTGCAGGTAAGCGGCACTACTGCCAATGACTTCAGCACTCCAATTGCCTATACGGTGACTGATGAGAACGGTACTACTTATGAATATACTGTTAATGTAGAGCAAGTGAACCTGAGACTGAATAGTCTTTCTCTTTCAGAAGGAACACTTTCTCCCGTATTCGCCGGGGATACTACAGCTTATTCTACAACAGTTTATGACACCTCAGGTATTACTGTGACAGCCGCTAAGGCTTCTTCAGATGATGAAGTCTTAGTGTCTGGAACTGGAGTAAAGTCTCTCTCTCCCGGCACTAATGAACTGGTCGTAACAGTAACAAATAAAAACCAGGATAACGCCTATGGTGCCACCCAGGAATACAAGGTTACAGTAACCGCCAGGTCATTTAACTGTACCTGGACCTATGATTACATAAATACCGCCCCTGATCCAGATCAGACGTTAACTGCCTTTGTGACAATGACAGAAGGGACAACAAATGAATTTGTGAGAATTTCAAAACTTTCTGACGGCACTTTAGTCTTTAATATGAAAGGGGACCTTGCTGTGAACTATGTCGCTGGTACAGTTGCAGTGACATGGACATATTTTAAACTATTGGATTTTACTGACTCACAGTATTACGAATATACGGGAGCTGATCTTACACAATTTTTAACTGATTCAAATATGACAGCTACAGCTACGGGTGTTTTTTCGTACAATGGGAATAATCTGGTCATGAGTCTTGACTTGAATAGTGATGGTGACTATGATGACAACATGGGTGGGGAACCAGAAGCGAAAGACCAGGAAACGACAAAACAGTAAGCATTATTAAATTATAACAACATCGACTTAAGGACCTGTTTTCTACAGGGAGACAGGTCCTTTTTTGTAATCAAAGGCAGTAGTTGTTCCTCGAATTTCAACCTGCAGGAATTTAAAAAAATACAGAGGGGGCCACAACAGTCTTCTCCAGGCAAACACACTTCAGACCCTGCGAGCAAAAAGCAACATGAATCTATTTTTTATATAAGCTTGAAATATTTCTGTAAAAATTTTACAGCTTTACTTTTTGCTGTATTTATTTTTTCCTTGCTTTCATCATCTGGTTTAGTGGATGATGAAATTCCCCATTTTTTATTTGCAATTTCTTGAATGGAGGTCAATATACATGCAAGAGTGAAATAATCCTCTTCTTTTTCAAGTGCTTGCTGTAAATATTTTAATGCTTTATCCTTTATTTTGGGGCAACTAAAAAACAATTGCATAATCGCAGAAGCTCCCCATCCTCTATTCTGATTATTGTCATCATTAAACATAGAATCTGCTAAAAGTTTTATATCTGACATTTTCCCCACCCAGCCCAGGACAATAATTGCTCTGAACCTAAGAGAATCATTTTCTGATTTTAAAAATTCTCGAGCATATTGAGCTGTCTCTTTAAGGAAACTCCCGTTTGCATATTTATATCGTCCGAGTATTTGCAGTATGTCTCCTTGAAAAGTTTTATCCTTTTCTTTTTCTATCTTTTTAATAAGCAGTTTTTCTCCTTTAAAACCATGATTTGAAAATTTATTTCTCAGCATTTGATATAATTTATCGCTGACCTCATGTTCTTTTAGCAAAGAAAAATGATAATCAATAAAATCACTTTGGGATAATCTTGAACAGAAGACGAGTACTGTCTTATTGTCTTCAGACATCCTAATTCTTTCAAATTCTTCCCGTAGTGTTTTTAGTTCTGTATTCATGATTAAAATTATTTACATCCTTATCAAAAATAACCAGGTTGATGAATAAATTTGATACATAGTAAAGTGCGTTAACAACAACCTGCACACAAGACAGAATAGTATTCATGAGAAGCTGGATCATGCCACTGACAAGTTAAAATATTGACAAAAAGCGTAGGCCATGCAAGGCTTTTTTTAATATTAAAAACTTTCTGATTATCACCGGCTGTCTAATACAATAAAAAAAAGGGCCAACCGTTCGGAAGAGCCCCTTTTTTTATATTCAGCAGTTAGAAATACTTTTTACAGTTTCATTCCCTTCGCGCCCTTCTTAACCTTTTTCAAATCAAGAGGAACACCTTCCCACGCCGCTTCGAGAACCATCAGTGCGTCATCAAAGCTCAGCTCTTCGGGATTATAGACCACCGATCCGTCTCCTATGGCAGTCCGGGCAATATCAGCAAAGGCTTCTTTCGGCACCATCTGCTTTCCTTCACGGTCAGTAATTTCGCTGAGAAAGCGGGCATGGCCCCCCTTTGCAGCGTCATGAAGCTCCTGGTTCATATCACGGAGGTATTGAATTGCCTTTGCAGGCCGTTCAGACACAGGAGTCGCCGCGTATTCCTCTTCACCTGCCAGAGCCCAGAGGAGTTCTCCGGTCTGCTTTCCACTTCGGTGCATGTTATACTCAAGGCCGTAGGGAAGCAGAATCGCCATACAGACCCCGTGGGGGACATGGCAGACCGCACCGATACTGTGCCCAAGGGTGTGAACCATCCCGACCATGGCGTTAGAAAAAGCCATCCCGGCAAGGTTAGAAGCGTTTGCCAGGGCGAGACGGCTGTTCAGGTCTCCCGGTTTTTTCACCGACTTGACAAGGTTCTGGCTCAGCTCCCTGATGGCAATAAGCGCCGTGGTATCACTGATGGGATTTTTGCCAAGGCAGGTATAAGCCTCGCAGGCATGAGTCATGGCATCCATACCGGTGGGGGCTGTAAGAAATGGAGGAAGTGTTTTCGTCATACGCGAATCAAGAACCGCCACATCAGGAAGCAGAAAATATGACGTAAAGACCATCTTAAGATTCTTTGCATGATCTGCGATTACCGCAACAAGGGTTACCTCTGATCCGGTACCGGAAGTAGTCGGTACAGCAATCAACGGCTTAAGTTTCTCGTTCACCTTTCCCGCACCGCAGAATTTCATCAGATCCGTATCATCCATAGAGACAAGAATATTGACTCCCTTGGCGGTATCCATGGGAGATCCGCCTCCGACGGCGATAATCGAGTCGCATTTCTTTTTACGGTATACAGCGGCTATCCTGTTGACCACCGTGACATCTGAATCGGCGGGAACATCATCTTCAATGGCGGCAATAGTTACCTTTGCCCCCTTTTTTTTCATCGCCTTTTTCACCAGCTCAATAAGTCCAGCGCCGGCTACTCCTTTATCTGTAATAATCATAGGCCGTGATGCATTCAGCTTTACCAGGGCCTCTGGTATTTTTTCAAGAGCCGTGTGTCCCGACAGGGTTTTTACGCGGCAGCAGAATTCGTAATATCCTGGTATTTCCATAAGATTCTCCTTAGCTATCTTTTCATTATCATGGTCTTCACTACCCGGTAACGATACCGAGATATACTGCAATCCTGGTAAGATATTTTCTTACAGGATTAAGTTCTGACCATTTCGGATACCGCTTAACTGCAAGTTTGGTAACTATCTTCGGAAGCAGAAGTGTTTCAATTCTGTTTAACACCCGAACAATTCCGAGGGCCTGGGGAAGCTCACCATCTGCAACAAACCTCTCACGGGCAAAGGCGACACAGGTCGATTCCTGAAAAGTAAAAACCTGTATGGCTGCTTCCATGGTTTTAATCGTCAGGCGAAGAGAAATATTTTTCCCCGAAGGATTCATGCCCATGAACTTGACTTTCCCCTTCTCATTTTTACCCACCACCATGTAAGGGCCTGCGGGACCAACACCAAGGTAAAAAATAAAGTCCTCAGGTAAATCCTCGAACTCCTTTTTTACATCCTTATCTACACGGGCCGCCACCTGGATGGCACGCCCCACAACCCAGAGCATGATAACAACATACATGCGCTTTATTCGTTTTTTTCCCGGTCGTATATCAGTTAATACTGCCATGTTATATCTCCTTACCTCAATCCGCTGCCGTCATAGGCATTGCTCAGAATTTCAAGACACTGGTCTGCCTTGATCTTTACATCAGCCATGGCTGCTGCTTTTTCAGCTGCCCGTTCCATTTTAAAACGGGGAACATTAAGGGCCTGCAGAGTGGAGGGCATTGCGTCTCCCAGGCTTTCAACCAGTTCTGAAATCATGGCGAGAGAGGCGGCGCTCTTTTCACCTGCTGGTACTGCCGCAGCAGCATCAAAACCTGCAAGGGCAAAAAGCAGGTCATCCCGCAGCTTTGCCTTACCTGACTGTTTGAATTTCAATACACTGGAAAGTATGATGCCTCCGAGAATCCCTTCGGGAAATCCGGTTTCTTCGGCCAGGGCATGTGCAAGGCTGCCGGCCAGTCCCGCGGGGGAATTTGACCAGGCTATATCCGCAGCCGCCGATCCATTTGCAAGGGCCAGGAGGGCTGCTTTATTTTTTGGCTTTGCGGCGGCAACAGGAAGGTTCTCACTCACTGCCCGAATTGCCAGAAGGGAATAGGCATCCTTCATCGGATTTGCCACTTCTTCACCGCTCGCATCAATGGCGCGAACAAGAGCACACATACCGGCATTCACAATGGTCTCAGGGTTTCCACCCTTGAGCATTCTGCCGTCAATACAGACTATGTCAGGATATAAAAAATCTGACTGGTATACCCTGTTGTCAATTATCGCTCGATTGCTCATCTCATAACCTGAAATTTCAGAGGTGGGAATCGCCACAAAGGGCTTTAAACTGGAAGGAACAGCATCCCTGCCTGCATAATCAGTAAGGGTTCCCTCCAGAGATACAAGCATGTTTACCGCCCGCGCCATATCCATGACGGAGGCATTGCCTATTGCAATAATTGAATCACACTGCTTCCATGTATAGAGGGCCGCAAGGCGCTCAGCCGTTGCCCCGCTTGTCGACGAAGTAACTTCGTCATAAAGGGCGCCGATGGTAACCGTTGATTCATACATTGCCTTAATAAATGTTTTTGTCAAACCAGCGCTGGTAACAGAATCACTGGTCAGAACAAGAGGGCGGTTTGCAGCCATACCTTCAAGCTCGAGAACTATCTGCTCCAGCCCCTTCTTGCCGGACATAATTTTGGCCTGACTGAAGAACTCAAAATAATTTGGTGCCTTCATCAATTACTCCTTTCTACTATAATATATCTTTACACCGGCCTCTGTCTCTTTATCAGCCGGTATAGATTCCCTGAGTCGGTGTGAATTACCCATGTCTATCAGAATGCAAAACAAAAAGCAAGAACAATCGCGTTCATAATTTGCGATCGCAACAAAGTATAACATGTACCCCAAGTACATATTATACTTTTAATAAAGAGTATTTTTTTGGCAAGAATAAAATGATTTTTTTGATGAAGGCGTTGACATGGAGGCGCGAAAGCGCTTTCGCGCCTCCATGTCGACGCCTTCATCATGACGCCATCAGCTTCTTCATCACGGCTCTGAGCCGCGGAATCTCTTTCTGCCCTCCCGGGGTATTAAAAATATTATGCATTTCCTGCGGATCTTGCTTCAGATCAAAGAGCCACGGCTTTCTTCCCCGCTCAAATTCTATATATTTATAGCGTTGTGTCCGAACACCGGTATACGTTGGGGTATTTTCAGGATAATAGCGCCAGAATTCAAAAAGGCAGGCATCACGGAGCTCTTTTTTAGAACTTTTCAAAACCGGCACAAGGCTTTTGCCGTCTACACTCTTCGGAACCGGTACCCGGGCAATATCGAGTAGTGTCGGGGCGATATCAATATTCGCGCTGATCTGGTCCCGGGTCACTCCCCCTTTACCGGTAAGCCAGGGAGCACGGACAATGAGAGGAAGACGGGCCGATTCTTCATAGGGTTCCCTTATTCCGTGACAATCATGGGTCCCCCACTGCATGCCGTTGTCTCCCATGTAGATGACCATGGTGTTTTCTTTCAGCCCCAGCTCATCGACCCGGTCAAGGATGCGTACGATGTCCCGGTCCATGGCGGTAATGGTCTCGCAGTATTTCCGATACTGGTTGTGATAACTTCCCATCATTACACCCTGAAAAACGTTGCCCTTTGTTTTACCGTACCATGCCGGGTCAGCATGCTTCGGCAGTACCTGTGCGGTGTCTTCCTTATCATACATGCCCTTAATCTCTTTCGGCGACTGAAAGGGCGGATGGCCCGGGCGGTGGGCAAGGTAAATACAGAAGGGCTTCTTTTCGCCCCGGGGCTTTTTAACTTCCTTCTCCATAAATTCGATGGCGTAATCAGTAATCTCCCCGGTAATATAAGGCTTTCTTGACGGGACTTCCTTTCCATTGACGATCATGGGACAGTTGAAATAACTCCCCTGGCCTTCCCGGTAGGTATAAGAGACAAAGAGATCAAGAAAAGGCATCTTCGGAAGACCATGACCAGGCATATGCCACTTGCCGATAAAGGCGGTGGCGTACCCCCCGCCGCTCAGGTGCTCAAGAAAGGTCTTCATCTCTCCGGTCCAGGGGGTGTGATTGTTTTTAACCCCGTGATTATGGGCGTAAGCCCCGGTGAGAATGCTTGCCCGGGAGGGACTGCAGAGTGACGTGGTATTAAATGTTTTGTTGAACATGACCCCTTCCCGGGCGAGACGATCCATACCCGGTGTCTTGATAAAGGGATGACCGGCACAGCCCATGGTATCGGCATTGTGATTATCCCCGAGTATATAAATTATATTGGGACGGGTAAGGAAGTTTTTACTTCCCTTCGCCAGTACTCCCGATGCGGTCAAACCGGCTGCCGCGGCAGCGCCGGTTCCCATGAGCTTCAGCATTGACCGGCGGCTTACTCTTTTTTCGAAAATGGTTTTATCTTTTTTCATATATCACCTTCTTCAATATTTAGTGTTTCTCTTAAGCCCCCTCAGGGGGGTTGGGGGGTGACCGTTACAGGCCTGACCCGAAAAAGAACCGGTATCCTTCGAGAAATATCACGTAAAAGTTTTCCCCCTTCCCCCAGCCGTAAGCCCCGATTACCATGGTAAGGCTGAGCGCCATGGTCACCAGGGGGGCGGCACTGATGACCCGCTCCCCTTCGCCCCGGTTTTTTAAAATTTTCCGGGCAATAAGTGTCGCCCCGCCCATCTCGAGACCCATCAGCATAATAAGCCAGAGATGAAGAGGAGAGACATACCAGTAGAGGCTCTCAATGAGGGGATGGGCATGGGTCAGGGTGATCACTTCTTTTGTCATCCAGAGAAAGGGCACCAGCCCTGAGGCAACAATTCTCATCATCCGGGAGGCACCCCGGAGATACGCGATAGTATAGACATAGAGAGGGCCAAAGGCGATAGAAATAAAATAGGTAGTACCGAAAACCAGGGCCATCAGCGAAGCAAGACCGGGGGTTTCCACATGCCGGGAACCGAAGTAACCGGCCCAGGAGATACAAGCGCATACCAGAACCGGTAGAGCAGGAAAAAACAATCTACGGGCAAAAGTCTCATGTTTCATAATGAGCCTCCGCTGTTTGTTCATGGGTAAGGAAGTTAACGTAACGGCCGCACAGGGCTTTTCCTTCCTTATCATAAAGAATAAAAGGATTCTCTGCTTACCTGTAAGAATACCTGAAACAGCACCTGCCTGTCATTAATATTTTCTCCAAAAAGGAAGATTACATATCCCCTGCACAGCTAATTTATCCTTGAAAAGGATGCAGTATAAGAGTACACTAAGAAAAATGTAATGCCCTTCATCGGCCGGTACCGGTGGACAGGCACAAGTGAAAAAAACAATGGCGACCCAGAAAAAAAGAAAAATCCTTCTCATTGAAGATGAAGCCATATCCGCTATGGTTACCGGGAAGAATATTGAAAAATTCGGCTATGATGTCAGTATTGTTCATTCCGGCGAAGCTGCCCTCGAGACAATCAAAAAGAGAGAAAAACTCGATCTCATTCTTGTCGACATCGAACTCGGTAAAGGCATAGACGGAATCGAAACAGCACGGCAGATCCTTAGAAAGAAAAACATACCCATTGTTTTTCTCACCTCCCATACTGACAAAGAGTACTTTAACAAGATCAAAAAAATAACCCGTTACGGTTATATCCTCAAAAATTCCGCTAATCTGGTACTGCAGTCATCTATTGAGATGGCCTTTGCCCTCTTCGATGAGCATGAAAAAACTGTAACAAGTGAAACAAGGTACAAAAACTTCATCCATTACAGCACCGAAGGAATCTACAGGATTGACATCATTCCGCCGGTTTCGATCAATCTGCCCCGTGAAGAAATTATCAGCCATGTCAATAAACATGCCCTTATCAGCGAGGCAAATAACGCCCTTGCGGAAACGTACGGCCTTGAACCGGATGATATGATCGGCAGGAAAGCGGTACATTTTTCCCCCGACTACGGTGAACGGGCCGTATTTATTATCAACAGTGAGAACCTCAGGGTTAAGAACAAAGAAACCACGTACCTGGACCGAAAGGGGAACAAGCTCTACCTCGAAGAGAGCTACCATGGAGAAGTTGAAAATGGATTCCTTCTCAGGATCTGGGGCGTACAGCGGAACGTGTCAGAACGCCGGCAGGCCCTTCAAAAGCTGAGGCAAAGTGAAGCAGACTATAAATCTACGATTGATAATCTGCAGGTCGGTGTTGTTGTTCATGACTATGATACAAAAATTATTATAAGCAACCGGGAGGCGAGCCGTATCCTGGGACTCACCGAAGACCAGATAGCCGGGAAAATGGCCATTGATCCGGCCTGGAATTTCACCAATGAAGATTCATCAATTATGGAACAAAAGGATTATCCCGTCAACCGGGTAATCCTCACAGAAAGACCCCTCGGTGACCATATTGTCGGCATCAATCGACCCGATCGGGATTACATCACCTGGGTCAACACCAACGCCACACCGATGTTTTCAGAAACGGGAAAACTCGAAAGGATTATAGTCAACTTTGCCGACATTACCGAACGAAAAGAGATGAATGAAGCCCTGGAAAAACGAATCACCTCCCTGACCGGTCCCCTGGGCGAGAGCAGTGACATCAGCTTTGATGATCTCTTCAGTCTTGAAGAAATTCAACGGCTTCAGGATGAATTCGCCAGTTCGCATCGTATCGCCTCGATTATTACCACAACTGACGGGATACCCATTACCGTACCGAGTAACTTCACCCGTCTTTGCAGCGAGGTCATCCGCTGCACCGAAAAGGGCCGCGCCAACTGTTTTAAATCTGACGCGGTACTGGGAAAAGGAAATCCCGACGGCCCGGTCATTCAGCAGTGCATGAGCGGGGGCCTCTGGGATGCCGGGACCGCTATAACTGTCGGGGGGCGCCATATTGCCAACTGGCTTATCGGACAGGTACGTGACGAGACACCGACCGAAGAGACGATACGCAGCTACGCCCGGGAAATTGGCGCTGATGAAGATGCAGCGGCCATTGCCCTCAGAGATGTCCCCGTCATGTCAAGAGAGCACTTCGGCCGCATCGCCCAGAGCCTGTTCACCCTTGCCAGTCAGTTATCATCGGCGGCCTACCAGAACATCCGCCAGGCCCGGCACATCAGCCGCGCCAGGCAGCTTCAGTCTGACCTGAAAGCAGCGCAAAGCTATATTGAAAATATCATCAATTCCATGCCATCGATACTCATTGGCGTTGACACAAAGGGAAATGTGAGTCAATGGAACAAAAAGGCCGAAGAAATTACGGGAATAGACGCTGAAGAAGCAAAGGGAAAACGTCTCAGCACGGTATACCCTGAGATGTCTTCAGAAATGGATAAAATCACCGAAAGCATAAAAAGCCTTGAGGTGATAAGCGAGACAAAAAGCTCCCGTCTTACAGATGAAGGCCCCTGTTATGAAAATATCACGGTCTACCCCCTGACGAGCAACGGCATACGGGGAGCGGTAATAAGAATCGATGACGTGACAAGACAGTACCAGCTGGAAGAACAGCTCAACCAGAGCAGAAAGATGGATGCCATCGGTCAGCTCGCCGGGGGAATCGCCCATGACTTCAACAACATGCTCGGGGGCATCATGAGCGCCGCCCAGCTGATTGAAAATAGAGAAAAACTTGATACCCGGGATCAGAAATATATAGGAATGATTATCCAGACCTCCCGGCGCGCCGCTGACCTGACAGCGAAACTCCTTACCTTTGCCCGAAAGGGAAAAATCACTTCAATGCCCATAGATGTTCACAGTATTTTAAAAGACACCCTGGTCCTCCTGGAGAGGAGCATTGACAAAACCATCACTATAACCATCAACAAACAGGCAGAAAAATGTATTATACTCGGTGATGATGCCCAGCTTCAAAATGCCCTGCTGAATATCTGTATCAATGCGGGCCACGCCATGCCGCGGGGGGGAGAAATATCCATCACAACAGACAACCTCTTTCTTAATGACGAATACTGCGAAACAAGTCCCTTCAACCTGACTCCCGGGGAATACCTGGAAGTAATCATCTGCGACACTGGAACCGGCATACCGGCGGAAAATATCACAAAGATATTTGAACCCTTTTTTACCACCAGAGAGCAGGGAAAAGGTACCGGCCTTGGCCTTGCGGCAGTATACGGCACGATACAGAATCACCATGGGGCGGTCACGGTGAGCAGCGAACCGGGAGCGGGAACCACCTTTACTATCTACCTGCCCCTTTCAAGCCAGAAGGCAGATAAGATGCGAGAAGAAGATGTAATCCATACCGGCACCGGCCAGATACTCCTGGTGGACGATGAAAAGATTATTCGTGTTACCGCGGCAGAAATGCTCACTGAAATGAATTACCAGGTCATCTCCGCTGAAAATGGTATCGAAGCCCTTCATCTTTTCCGCACAAGGCACCAGGAAATCGACCTCGTCATTCTTGACATGATCATGCCGAAGATGAACGGCCGCGAAGTCTTTGAAAAAATACGTGAAATCGATCAAAACGCAAAGGTGATAATTTCATCGGGCTTTTCACAAATTGAAGCTCTTGAAGAATTAAAACAAAAGGGACTCTACGGCTTTATCAACAAGCCCTATCGGCAGAATGAACTGAGTGTAACGATAAAGGAAGTTATGGCCGGCAGAAAAACCCTGTAGCATTTTAGTATTGACAGCTTTCCTGCATTTTATTCACTGTCTAAAGGCCCTCGTTTTTCCCATGTGAGCATATAGAGAACAGTGCGCCTGTTCGTTTAACATACAAATAATTCTGCGCGCTTTGCCCCACCGGAATGCCCGCGGAACTACTGAAGAAAATCCTTCAGTAACATGAAACAATATTATTATAACCAGTATAGTGAGGCAACAATGACACAGAAAAACATTGCAGTTCTTCCCGGTGACGGTATCGGCCCGGAAGTAATGAAAGAGGCCATGAAGGTTCTTGATAAAATAACAGAACAATTTGATATTTCATTTTCTTATGAGCATGCCGATGTGGGCGGCGCCGCTATCGACAACCACGGCGAACCCCTTCCCCAGTCAACGATAGACGCCTGTAAAAAGGCCGATGCTATTCTCTTTGGCTCGGTAGGCGGTCCGAAATGGGAAAACCTCCCCCCGGAAAAGCAGCCCGAACGTGGAGCCCTTCTTCCTTTACGAAAGATGTTTAACCTGTATGCAAACCTGCGCCCTGCGATTATTTTCAAAGAGCTCAGCGCGGCGTCACCCCTCAAGTCAGAAATAATCGGTGACGGATTCGACATACTCATTATGCGTGAACTTACCGGAGGTATCTACTTTGGAGATCCGAAAGGAAGAAAAGGCGATATGGCCTTTGACACCCTTGCTTATTCAAAACCTGAAATTGAACGGATTGCAAAAGTAGCCTTTGAAGCCGCCATGAAACGGGGCAAAAAAGTAACCTCTATTGATAAGGCAAACGTTTTGACATCCATGGTTCTCTGGCGGGAAGTGGTAACAGAATTCGCGAAGCAGTATCCCGAAGTCGAAGTCAACCACATGTACGTCGATAACGCGGCCATGCAGCTTGTCCGCAACCCGAAACAATTTGACGTTGTCCTCTGCGGCAACATGTTCGGAGATATACTTTCAGACGAAGCTTCAATGATTACCGGCTCCCTGGGAATGCTCCCTTCGGCGTCTCTTTCTGACGGAAGTTTCGGTCTCTATGAACCATCCGGCGGTTCAGCACCGGATATCGCGGGACAGGGCATCGCCAATCCCATAGCCCAGGTTCTCTGCACCGCCATGATGCTTAAATACAGCTTCGGCCTCGATGAAGCCTATAATAAAATATTCACGGCAATCGAAGCGGTACTCGCAGAAGGGTACCGCACCGGAGACATCATGTCTGAGGGTATGAAAAAAGTAAATACCGCTGAGATGGGTGACCTCATCGTTTCAAAAATGTAATATACGCTGAAGGTGTAATGTCATCGATTGTGAATTGTGAAAGCGCTTTCGCGCCTTCACAATTCACAATCGATGACGCGCCTTTGGTAATGAACAATCACGCCTCTTCCATTCCGCTTAAAGTATCTCCGAGAAGCTTCACCATTTTTTCAAGCTCCTGTGACCGCCCGAGAACAATATCTGAATTTTGAGCATTTGCCTGGGTTGATTCATTGATATTCTGCATCGATTTAACAATTTCCGATACCGCCCCTTTCTGCTCTTCCATTGAATTGTTTACATCACTGGACCGTTCCCGCGCCTCTTCGGCCACCTCATTTACCTGGTCATTAATGGTACGCTGCTGCTCCATATGAGAAAATATCTCTGAAATCATGGTACTGATTGTGGCGATACCCTGGACAATCTGCGAAATTGATGCGACAGTCTCATCAACAGATTCCATACCGGTTTTGATCTCCTGGTTGTTGTCCTGTATCAGGGTATCGATCTCCCGGGTACTCGAGGCGGTCTGGTCGGCAAGTTTTGAAATTTCATCCGCAACCACCGCAAATCCTCTTCCCGCTTCTCCTGCACGTGCCGCCTCAATGGCCGCGTTAAGCGAAAGAAGGTTTATCTGGTCAGAGATATCATTTATCATACCGACTATTGCGGTCATCTGCTGTGAACTTCCCCCTATCTTTTGAATTGACTGGTTCATTTTTGAAAGGGAAGTCTCTCCTGACCGGGCGGTGCTGCTGATGGCTTCAGCCTGTTCCAGGGCACTGCTGGTACGAGCCACAATTTCCAAGATGGTATTGGAAAGCTGCTCCATCATCTCGCGGAGGGAGATCATTTCGCGATACTGATTTCCCGTGCTCGATGTAACTGTTTCCATGCCGGCAGAGACCTCTTCAACCGTTGACATGATTTCCTCTGCCGCCGAAGCCTGGCTCTGGGAATTCTTTGAAAGATCAACGGACATCCCGGAAAGTTTCTCAGAAGACTCATGAAGTGAACCGGTAATATCCCTGATGGTAAGCATCAGACGTTCAAGGCTTGTATACTGTTCACGGTTCTGCTCTGCCTCTTCTTCAGCGATTTTAACAGCACTCCGGTTGATATTAATTATCTGCAGTGACATGGCATAAACAAAGATGAGAGAAAAAGCTGATTCAACAGCACCAGCGGCCATCACCTTTTGAAAGGCCGGGTCAACCAGGGGACGGGCAAGGAGAAGGTAAATAAAGTCACTGGCAATTACCGCTGCGGCAATGCCGTGAAAAATCAACCGGCTGCTGAAAAGGGCTCCCTGAACCAGCACAAAAAATGTAAAATAAATATAGGTGGTATATCCCTCCTGGGGAGCATAGGAGAGCTTGGAGAAAAAGCCCCCGATTACGATAACTGTTGATGCGATGGCAACGGTATTTGCCGCTCCTTTATATCTTCCCCCTTTCAAAAGCAAAAGGGAGACAATATAGACAAGGGCAGTCATGGAGATTGCCCCGTAGGCGGCAGCAAGGTTTTTGCCAACCATAGCGGTATAAGCCAGGGCAATAAGCAGAAGAAGACTAATCATCACCAGGTCGACATAGTAGAGAGTTTGGGCCCTTTTTTTAAGAAAAACAGGAGCGTCATGGTACTTGTGTAAAAATAGATTTTTCATCACCGAAAGCATAAACTTCCCCCCTAAAAAATTTCTTTAAAAAGGTTATCACGATATGTGCGCTGATGCAATTAACTTTTACTTCGAAAATGACGTCGCGCCTTCGGGTACATTTTTCATTTGACAAACCTTCCCGCTCCATTACCTTTTAAAAGTACTTTGATTTCCGGAGGAACCGGCCATGAGCAAAAGAGCTTCCATTGCCGCGCTGCACGACAACCTGCGGCAGCTGGCGCATATTGAGACCGAACTTGATCGCTACATCGATACCACCATGTGGATAAGCGATCCCCATGGAGCGGGGCAGCGCTTTGTCAACATTCTCAAGGGACGTTTCGGCCTCGTCTGGCGCACTGCCCAGGAAGCCCTGCCGAAAACCTTCTCGGTTGAAAAACTTGAATATCTTGACCGGGTCATCAGAAAAGAGGAGTACTTCGAATCTGAAGAGTACAAAATGGAACGTCAGGATATCATATCCTCCCTGGTGAAAATTATTCGTTATAAAATGCAGAACATTAAGGACTTTGACCAGATCCGCGGAGGCATCAACAAAGACCTGAAGCCTCTCCTTGAAAACCTGATCCTCAACTTTCATGTCCCCAACGTGGTATACGAAAATCATGTGGTGGCAGACAAGCTGATAACATCACTGGCAAAGATCACCAAACAGGTCATCCTCGGACAACTTATCGTTCTCGGGGATGTCTTTGACCGGGGAGATGAACCTGACAAAATTCTCAGAATACTTAAGTCGCCGGAAATCAAGGCCCGGGTCACCTTTGTCTGGGGCAACCATGATATTCTCTGGATGGGGGCAGCCGCGGGCAGCAAATCCCTGATTGCTGAAGCCCTGCGAATCAGCTTCCGCTATGACAATCTCGCTTTTCTCGACCGGATGAACATCGACACGACCCGTCTTAAAGAATTTGCCAGCAAAATGTATCCCGGTGAGATCACCGGTAACTTCAAGGGAAAACTCGATATTTCGAAAAAATGCGAAAAGGCCCTGGCCATCATTCAGTTCAAACTTGAAGAAGAGACTATTAAAAAGCACCCCTCCCTCAACATGAGCTCCCGGCTCAACCTTGAGAACCTTGCAAAAATGTTAAAGGAAGACAATTGTGGAGGCCTCAGGGATACCGACTTCCCCACCATTGATCTTGATGACCCACTCGCCCTTACGTCAGAAGAAGAAGATATAATAAATGACCTGACACGGCAATTTACCAGCAGTAAACCGATTAAGCGTCTCATGGAATACCTCTTTCGTGAGGGGGAACTCTACCATATTAATAATTATATTCTCAACATACATGCCCTGATTCCCTCAACTGCCGAGGGGCAGTTCGATGAGCTCTACAATAAAAAAGGGAAGAAGCTTCTCGATTATCTTGAAACGACCATTAAAGAAGTGGGAGAAAAATACCTCAATGAAAAACCTCAGGAAGAATTCCCCCTTGCCATGATGTTTTACCTCTGGTGCGGCCCGAAATCTCCCTTTTTTGGTAAACATGCCATGAAAACCTTTGAGCGCTACTTCTTTACCGACACAGAAACCCACAAAGAAAAGACCCTCTACTGGGGAGAAAACATTATTAAGACAGATTTTCTCGACCTCATTCAAAAAGAATTTGGAGCAGAGCGGGTTGTTTTCGGTCACACACCAATTAATATTGACGAGGGACAAAAAATTGCCGCTGCTAACGGACGGGCTATCAATATTGACGGCGGGTTCTCCGAGGCATACCTGGCCCGGGGCCACAGCCTGATTCAGACCCCCTATTCAATCTATGCAATCATCCTCCCGACTGAGGCAGAAATGGAAAATGCCCGGGTCAAGGGTGAGCCGGCTGAGTTGAAATTCGAACCGATTGCCGCCTATGAAATGCCGAAAATGGTAAAGGATACCTACCATGGAGTGGCACTTAAAGAGAGCAGAGAAAAACTGATAAAAGAGATAGAAAAGTCTTCATTTAGTTGACGATTATTAATTAAATGATTAAATTGTGTGAATATTTATTTCTGGAATAATATGGAGGATTTCTATGAAACGTCTTACATTAGCATTAACACTTATGGGCGCTCTATTGCTCATTCCCTCTACATCTTTTGCCCTTGTAGATGCAAACCTCATGGGAGGATACAGCTTTCAGGGTAAAGTAGACGGGGTTTCCGGTACACAGGATGGCTGGGACCTGGGGCTGACTGCACACATCAATTTTGATCTCCTGGTATTTCTGCAGTTTGGTATCGGGGCATCATATGACTGGTCAAACCTCGACTGGGCAGATGACAGAAACCAGATTGGTCTTGACCTCTACGGCCAGGTAAACATCCCCTTTCTCCCCATTTCTCCCTATGTACGCTTCAACACCGCGGTATGGGACAAGGTAAGCGGCGCCGTAGACAATACTGAGTACTTCAAATCATACAAATTCGGCGGCGGTCTGCTCTTTACAGTTCTCCCCATTCCGAAGGTTCTCAAAATTCAGCTCTTTGGTGAATATATGTACAACTTTGCAAAGGCCGGCAGCGCTGACATAAAGAATCATACTGTCTACCTTGGTATTCGAACTGACTTTTTCTAAAACAATCAATTATTATAAAAAAGGGCAGCCCTTCAGCTGCCCTTTTTTGTGCAGTATTTTTTCTGAAGCGGGTGTGTGGGGCCCCCTGCGGGGGCCCCACACACCCGCTTCAGAGTTAATCATTTAATCCAGGGAAGAAAAGTACCATGAAATGCCCGAAATGTTATGAAGCAATGAAAGAAATTGAATACGGTGGTCTGCTTGTTGACCGATGCGTCAACTGCGGAGGCATCTGGTTTGATTTCTCTGAACATGAAGAGCTTAAAAAACTGAAGGGCTCTGAGCGTATTGACAACGGAAACATCATCCTCGGAAGACTCCACAATCAGCTTGGCAATATACACTGTCCCCGCTGTCATTCAAAAATGATCAAGATGGTTGACCGGGACCAGCCCCACATCTGGTACGAGGGATGCCTGTCTTGTTACGGTATCTATTTTGATGCCGGTGAATTCACTGATTTTCTCGAAGTTACTTTTCTTGATAAAATCAAAGACCTTCTTTCTCCTGAACGCCCCTGAGCAGCCTGCCTGTTTTCTGATAATTCTAATTTTTTCAGTAGTTATTCCTTAATAATAATTGTAGAGTATACACAGAAATGATTGATAACATCCCTGCCGTGAGTATTTTTAAAAGGAAATTATTTGAAGGGGAAAATACTGTTTTTTTTGCTTGAAGGATTTTTAAGCCCTGCTACAAATGGAAAAACATAGACCCATAGTCTATGTTT
>Ga0209475_10000276_pt1 | contig 131930 bp, 119 predicted proteins | sample tdDd471_FD_187128 | JGI IMG/M metagenome (GOLD analysis project Ga0209475, IMG submission 187128) | Marine sediment microbial communities from the Atlantic coast under amendment with organic carbon and nitrate - tdDd47.1 (SPAdes)... | ecosystem: Environmental > Aquatic > Marine > Coastal >... | reverse complement strand
CTCATGGTTCTTTTTCCTATTCAGTTATGGGGATAACCAATTAGGTAAATACCATGAGTAGAGTCTTCAGGCATAGCCTTCAGACGATGACCACGCCCAAAGGACGTGGTTTTAATTTTTTAATAAAGATAAAAAGGCTGCTTCATAATAGGCGATTAACAGAACAAAGAATTATTACGAAAACAGTCTGAACAAAGTTAGCAAATATCGATTTTAACGTGCTAAGGATTATTATTTCTTAATCTGTTAACGGCCGTTGTTTCACTGAAGAAGCCGATGGAGCTACCTTAATGGAATGACCGGTTTTTAAAAATTTGTTTATAATATCTTAACTAGTGGTCCAAATTTTAGGGAGTATTATATATTGCTCTTATGAATGGCGGCTTTGGAGATTGGTAAGAACCGTTTTCGTAAAGACAAATTAGCCGCTTCATAACCAGAATATTAATTTCAAAATGATATTTTTTATTTTGAGTTTTATTCTTTAAGGTTTGGTCTAAACAGTATCAGAAAAATTGTCAGATTAAGCTAAGGTTTATAAAAATTTTAACAGCCTAGAGATTTAAATTATTTTATATTTGAAGATTACGACCGGAAGAATATCTAACACGTGTAACTTCTTCTCTTTCAAGTTCTTCCAAACTAGCTTCGATTTCTTCTAATTGAGTATCGATTTCCGGCAATAAAATATCTTCAAGAGCTCTAGCCCGTTTGGCGGTTTTCTGGTATTCCTCGTGTAAGCGTTGTAAATTACGTGTAATACCAGCCAACGTGGCGGCATTAACCACTAGTTTGGCAAAAACGATGTGGCAATATTCTGCTTCCGGAGAGGGATTACAGGCAGCTGAGGTGACTTCATTGGGTGTTTCGTACTCTAATGTAACATCGTGCAATACTAAGCCTAAAACCGAACGTTCATCCAGCAGCAAAGGTTTCCAGTCTATATCGGTAACGGGATAAACCTGCAAACCCTCAAGACCATGACGTAATATTGCTGCTTTAAGGGAATCAGCAGCTTCTTTACGTAATATTTCATATTTGTTGTTTTCTGACTCGTAGTGATTCAGTTCGCGGATTATCTGGGCAGCGAGTACCAACCGTTTTTCATCAAGAAAATAGTATCCTTCCTCCATGGCACGTCGTTCATCACGTAGTTCTAGTAATACGCTACGTGTAGGAGTTATCTCTTGCATGGTTGTCGGTCTCTTTTAATTGTCTGTTAAATGTTTTTTTATCTGTCCATCGCTGAGGCGGTGTAATTCTTTACGAGGTAATAATTTTAGTGCTTCCCAACTGACGTTCATACTTTCATCCAAACTGCGTGCTGAAGACTGATTTACCAAGTTTTTCTCAAAATAGCTGCCAAAATTCAAAAATCTCTGATCTGTTTCAGATAAGCCTTCTTCTCCAACGACACTGGCGAGAATCCGAGCATGTAAAGCACGCGCGTATGCAGCATACAATTGTGCGGAGAGTCCTGAATGATCCGCTGATGTTAATCCTTCCCCGGTACCATCTTTCATCAAACGGGATAAGCTGGGTAACACCCGTACTGGGGGATATATGCCACGTCTGTGAAGATCTCTATCGAGTACGATCTGTCCTTCGGTAATGTACCCGGTAAGATCGGGAATAGGGTGACTAATATCGTCGTTAGGCATGGTCAGAATGGGTAATAAAGTTAACGAACCGGCTTGACCGATAATCCGACCTGCGCGTTCATATAAGCTGGCCAGATCAGAGTACATATAACCAGGATAACCTTTACGACTGGGTATTTCTCCTCGGCTCGCCGATACCTCACGCAAAGCCTCACAGTAATTCGTCATATCCGTTAAAATGACCAACACATGCTTGCCTTCAACAAAGGCAAGGTATTCTGCTGCAGTTAATGCATAACGCGGTGTCAATAAGCGTTGTGCGCTGGCATCACTGGCTAAGTTAAGAAATAAAACAGTACGCGATAAAGCACCACTTTTTTCCATTTCTCGTTGAAAATAATCAGCACTTTCATGTGGTACGCCAATACCACCAAAGACAATAGCAAAATCTTTATCAGAATCACTGGGTAAATGGGCATGATTCGCAATATCCACAGCCATACGGTCGTGGGGTAAGCCTCCAGCAGAAAATATCGGTAATTTTTGTCCTCTGATTAGACTATTCATTAAATCAATAGTGCTAATCCCCGTCTCCAGATATTCGCTGGGAGCATGCCTAGCGACAGGTTTAATCGGTAATCCCTCAATTAACATGGTTTGTTGCGCGGCCACCGGAGGACCGCCATCGATCAATTTACCGACGCCATTGAAGACCCTTCCAAGAATTCCGTGACCGACATAAAACTCAAGCGGTTGACCTAAAAATCGAATTTGTGTTCCTTTTAATGACAAGCCTGTGGTGTCATCCAGTACTTCGAGCATAATGGCTTCTTCGCTGAGTGTAGCCACTCTGGCCAGGCGTACATTACCTTTATTGTCTTCCACTTCTACGGCTTCATTAAAACCGACATCGACGGTTTTTTTTAAATAGAGCAGAGGGCCATCAACTTTGGTGGCGATATCTTTTGCAGTTAATCTGGCATACATGGTTGTTATTTCCTGTCATTTTTGTCCATATCATTTTTATCAGTAAATTCAGAAAATGTTATATCTACCTGTTTGCTTAAGGCTGAAAAGCCTTCCCAATCGCCTTCTTCCAGTTCTTCTCCCATACGCATAAGACGGCGAAATACCTCGCTATTGCTAATTTGTTCAGGACTGATACCAAGTTCAACAGCATGTTCTGCCTGTTCAATAAAATGACCTAATAACCGCATCATTACCGCCTGACGTTCCGGTAAAGCATAACGATCAATTGTTGAAAAAGCAGACTGACGCAAAAAAGCTTCATTAACTAATTCTACGCACATAAGGACTAGCCTTTGCCGGTCGGGCATTGCATCTTTACCGATAATCCGAGCCATCCGTTCCAGTTTTGCTCCTTCCTCTAACAACACAAGAAAACGGCTGCGGATTTCCATCCAACGAGTACATCCTTTTTTATGCCACCAGCGGGCAAGTCTCTGGGCATCCATGCTATAAGATTTTAAAGGATGAATTGCAGGGAAAAACCGAGCTTGAGCACGCTGTGCATCCAATGACCAAAAACTACGGATATAACGACGAGTATGGCTGGTGACAGGCTCTGAAAAATCACCTGATGCCGGACTTACTGCTCCCATCAAGGTCACTGAACCAAATTCTCCGGCTAATGTTTTAACACTTGCAGCACGTTCATAAAACTCTGCTAAACGGCTGCTGAGGTAGGCGGGATAACCGGCTTCACTGGGCAATTCACCTAAACGACCGGAAATTTCACGCAGAGCTTCAGCCCAACGACTGGTTGAATCTGCCATAAGGGCAACATTAAAACCTTGATCGCGAAAATATTCCGCTACGGTAACTGCAGTATAAATACTGGCTTCTCGAGCCGCTACCGGCATGTTTGATGTATTCGCAATAATCACCGTACGCTCATGAAGTAAACGACCACTACGTGGATCTTCCAATTGTCTGAATTCATCCAACAACCCGGCCATCTCATTTCCACGTTCGCCACAACCGACGTATACGATGATATCGGCATCCGACCATTTGGCCAAAGTTTCCAAGATAACCGTTTTACCTGTTCCAAAACCACCGGGAATGGCTGCTTTTCCACCACGAGCTACCGGAAATAGACAATCCAGAATCCGTTGTCCTGTTATCATAGGCTCATCCGAAGGAAGGCGAGAATCCACGGGACGAGAGACACGCACCGGCCAGGAATGATTCATACTAACGGTATAAGTTGTTCCATTTTCATTTTGCAGCTTGCAGAGTACGGTGTCCTCTGGGTAGGTGCCTTCTTTAACCATATCGCAAACCTCACCGGACATATTGGGAGGAATTAATATTCGCTGTTGAAGTCCTTCAGGAGGATTTACCGTACCTAGGATTGCTCCGTAATCTAAAATATCTCCATTTTTGGCTTGTGGTTTAAAAGGAAATGAGCGGGAAGGCCTATCAAACATCCCTGGTTTAACATAAGGACCTTCACTCAGAGCACAAATAGGACGTAACAAACCATCAAATATTTCGCCTAAAATTCCTGGCCCTAAAGAAATCGATAGCGGTAAGCCATTGCCGAGGATAGCACTACCAATACGCAGGCCGCTGGTATCTTCATAAACCTGAACGATTATTCCATCTTCATCGATACTGATCACTTCCCCAAGTAGACGTTGGTCGCCAACTTGAACTGCCTCTCGTAAAATAAATATTTCGTTTGTTCTGGCCCTTAAAACCGGCCCACTAATCCAATAAATAATTGCTTTACTCATGATGCGATACCTGATGAAACAGGGCTAAAAAGCGTGATTCCAAACGTTGTTGATCGGCAAGCAAACCTTGTTCTGTCATATCTAAAACAGCTGCCGAAGCCTCAATTTTAATGCCACTATCAATCGTTGTATCGTGCCGGAAATAAACATTTATTTTGTAAGTTTGTGTCATCTCAATAACACTTCGGCTTTCCTGATCGCTCCAATCAACTGGATGATGCAGATACCAATCTCCGTACGGTAAACTTTTAAGTGCTGACTCTACAGCTGAATTAATCCAGTTTTGGCGACTACTGTCATTTTGCCAACTATTTAATAATTGCTGTTTAATGTTTTTAAATCCTAATTCCAAAATTAAGGTATCTGCTTGAATAGACTGTTTACGCCGTTTTGTCTCCAATTCAGCCTGAGCACGATGAATACGTTCCTTAACGCGTTGTTTTTCGGTCACGATAGTGGTATGTACATCTGCACGAGCCTTATGAAATGCCTTTTTCAATCTATACGACACTTTTTTATTCGTTGACGACAACAAGGATTGACACTCGCTATTACGATAGTTTTCAATCATCTGCGTTAAACGCTGTTCCTGTTGTTTAATATCCATTATTCTTTCATTCCCAACTGGCTACGCAATTTACCAGAAAGATCCGGTGCTAAATATAGTTCTCGCATATCAGTCATAACCAATAAAAGAGGTTTATCACGATGTATTAAACGATTCATGACGCCAATCGGTATGGTTTTTGCCACTTCAGCAGTTATAATGACAAAATCGATATTCTGGTTTAACCTATCAAGTACGTCTGGCTCATTCCCTGATTCAGGCACCAAAACATCCAAACCGGCAAGGCGAAATCCGCTGGCGCTGATTTCATCTCCAATAAAGAGTATGTTTTTCATTAGCTTAAACTATTGATAATCAGAACCGATATAATCAAACCATAAATGGCTATTCCCTCGGCTAAGCCGACAAAAATCAACAATCGTCCAAATAACTCCGGTTTTTCTGTTAGCGCACCAATACCGGCACTTGCAACAGATGCTACAGCATAGGCAGCACCGATACTTGAAAGCCCAGTCGACAATGCCGCAGCGACCAGACCCCATTTCCAAACTTCAGGTGCCATCTGCAGTTCATTAACGGCAATATCTGCTGCCATCAAATTTGGAAACCAAAGTATTAAGGTACCGATTAAAGCCATGAAAGCTGCCACAGAACTTAATATAAACGCTTTTTGAATACGTGATTTCACGACGCTCTCCTTTTTATGATCAATGGCGGTAGGGGCAGTGGTTTAAAAACTCTCCCTTGACCTTGCAGGAACCAGTTAAAAAACTCAAATAGTACCAACCGAGTGGTCTGAATTGATACCACTAGGCCTTCTAATAGCACAATAAGCAGGTTGGCAATTATCATTATCAAAACACTGATAAATACCGAATCAGTTGCGTTAACCAATGTTAACAATGCTGACGAAAGTCCGGCATGTGCCAAGCAAAATGCCCCTACTCGAGAAAAAGAAACCGTATTAACCAATAATCGCAATGCATCTTCCAACAAACTTCCAACAGCAATAAAAAATCCTAGTAGCGTTGGACGAGTTGAAAACTTTCCTAATAAAAACCAAAAAACACCGAGTAACATGAGTTCTTGTACTTGAACCGTTAACAAGCTCCAAGCAAGACCAAGATAAAAAATTAGGAAACCGGCATCCACTCGCAACCATACAGATATATTCCCACGCCAGAAATATTCCACAGCATTTAATAGTTGCCCTAATGCAAGCAAAAAAATCGCAAATATAAGGGGTACAAATAAAATAGTTAAAGGTTCATCTAAAGGATGAAGCCATAATGCAGGGAGTAAGTCCTCACGACTAAAGACACTTCCGAATAAAAAACCGAACAATACCGCTGAAATACCACAAGCAATCAACAAAGGAGCCAGCTGCCAACGTTTTATTAGGTAAAAGCCAGCTGCTATTAATAGTACACCCTGACCAACATCGCCAAACATATAACCAAACAATAAGGGTACTATAAGGACCAATGAGGAACTCGGATCCACTTCAGTAGAAGAGGGAATTCCTAATGCACGAGTAAAAACCTCGAATGGTTTAGACCACCAAGGATTGTGTAGTATCTGTGGTACGTTTGCACCCTTTGGAGGAGGAGGAAAATGTATTAATGATGGTATATCTTCATCGATAAAACTTTGCCGTATCTTTTCTTTTGAAGACGAAGTCCATCCGGTAATCCATACAAACAGCTCACTGGCCGGTTCCAATGATCCGACATAGTGAATACACCATTCCAAGCTGGCAACATCTCCCAAAACATCCGAAAGGTTATTGTCATCATACAGGTCGTCAAGTTGTGCATAACGCTGTAGCATTAAATACTCCAGTTGTTTCAAACGATTGGATAATTGCTGAGAAGCGTCATAAAAATTGCCGTTTAACCAACCGGGGAGGCTTACCAAACGTCCATTTATATCACTTAACTGGTTCTGAAGGGGTACTAAAGAGTCAACGGCTAATACTACGAACTCGGCATTAAGTTCATCAACATATGTTTCTAATGTTAAAAGGGCAGTATCGATGGGTGCTGGTCCTGAATCTGGCCAAACAATGATTCTACTGGTTAATACAGGTCCTGCATTTATCAATATATTCAAATCGACTTTATTGTTATGGATATTCGAAAATACAGAGTGCAGCAGATGTAGACGAGCACGCTCCTCATCTAAGGCTTGGAGATCGGCGATTATTGGATCAGCTTCTCGTGACCAAATAGAGATACGAGCTAGTGCATTTTTGAGTACTTCTTGGGGAGGTAATATAAATGATGCGAATCGCAATGAACCGCGAGCCCAGTAGCGACCATAACGGTTATTCAATTCACGGTATTGGGTTATGTCATCAGAAAGACGTGGTAGATGCATCAGATCGGTCTGATGAGGCCGAACCTCAAGTTCAACTGCGCCGGTACGAGCTAAATTACTTGTTACATGTGCACTATAGGCAACCGGAAGCAATATTTCAAACCAGCAGGCCGAATGAGGTCGTATACTCATAACATTAACCTTTTATCGGGGTATAATAGACGGTGCAATAATTCTGCCCGCAATCGTTCCAATTGCAGCGACATTAATGCGATATATACTAAAGCCGTAGCTGGCTGTAATAGATGGCGTCTAAAAAAAAGCCTTAATGTTTTGCGAAGTTCATCTCTCGCTTTCCATGCTTCTTGGCGGGATAATCCTTTAAAACGTATATAATTGTTTTGTAAAATTTCGATGAGTTCTTTGATACCAAGAGTAAAGTGATGTGAGTGGTTTGGCCAAAGAATAGGCCACTGATGCTGCCACATATTGAGCATAATAGCTACAGATGTACCTTTTGATATCAAACAACCTGCACCGGCTTTATGCAGAGCTTGCGACACATTCATATCCTGTCCTACTGACATTATGGATAAGCATTTATTATCATATGTCCAACCGATAGGATATTGTTCGTTTAGTAAGTAAGAAATTAACGGAATCTCGGGTAACCACTGCAACCAAAGGATAACCGGTTGCCATGGTTTAGGAACCCAGGAACTTAGTTCAACAACATAATGGAGGAAAACATGTCTAAATGCTAAATCAATGTTATGGCTATTTGATTGTGTGGATATTCCGGCAACTAGTGATGACAAGCTGGTTGTTCGACATTCCTCAAGATAGGCAGAATACTCATCAATAGCTCCAAGTTTAGACCAAAGAGCATTGTCGGCAAGTTGTGCATATCCAGCTTGGACACGAGCCTGCATATAGCCAAATCCAACCACACCTTCAACGTTCATGGTTTTCACCAATCAATTCAGCTATCAGAAGTGAAATTGCTTTATCTACATCGATGCGTACTTTTTTGTCAATCTTAACCGGTTCGGTAAGAAGATTGGTATTGATGTTAATGTCGGTTAATAGTTTTTCGCCTAAACGGTCGGCAATATGGTGAACTTTGCTAATGCGCTCGTCGGCACGATTCATTATACGTCGTACGCGCTCTCGACTATCGGTAATAACCACAGCCGCTTTATGACGACAAATATCTACCTCATGACGAGCATTTTTTTCTGCCTCTAATACTCTGTTAATTACTTGATCAGAAGTTGCTTCAGACATATACCCACCACCTGAGTTACATATGCTAGCTCAATCAACTTATATGCTTTATTATATCACCAAATACTTATGTACTTGCAATGACCCTGATCAACTACTTGTTAAAATAGCAATCAATATTTTCTAAGTCGCGGTTATATAATAAACTATACAATTGTTGAATTATTAATTTTCCTTAACTATTTTCTCCTTAAAAAGAATAGTCGGGCCAATAATTTTTTTAATTAAAAACTCTTTTTCCTTCGTTTTTCAGTTTTATATGTGCAAAAAAATATTTCTCCAATTCCACCAAAAATAGTACAGAAGATGCAACTAATATAATTATTAACCAAGATGAGGCATTTATACCTGTGGTTCCAAATAACATTTGCATGACTGGCAGGTAGGTAAAAGCAAGTTGAAAGAAAATGAGTAAAATTACTGCTAATATCACATAAGGGTTACCAAAAAATCCTTGCACATTCAAAACTGAGGACTGTATATAGCGTGAATTAAACAAGTAAAATATTTCAAATGCGACCAGCGTGTTCACCGCTACGGTACGTGCGTATTCAATACTTTGTCCTTGATTGAATTCGAAGATAAACAAGCCAAATGTACCTATTACCAGGATTACAGAAACAAAAGTGATACGCCACAAGAAAAAAGGACCTAATAGGGGGGCTTGGGGATCTCGGGGAGAACGTTTCATAACATCATGTTCTGAAGGTTCAAAGGCCAACGACAGCGCCAGGGTAACCGCAGTAATCATATTTACCCATAGTATTTGTACTGCCGTTAAAGGCATATAGGGAAATCCCAATACTATAGCTGCCAGGATCGTTAATCCTTCACCACCATTGGTGGGCAGAATAAATAATATCGATTTTTTTAAATTGTCATAAACGGTACGACCTTCTTCCACGGCATGTATAATAGAGGCAAAATTATCATCGGCCAATACCATTTCTGCCGAATCTTTCGCAACCTCAGTACCGTTATCGCCCATAGCAACTCCAACGTCCGCACGTTTTAAGGCCGGAGCGTCATTAACTCCGTCACCGGTCATGGCAACAATGTGTCCTTTTTCTTGCAACAGGCTGACCAGCCGCAATTTATGTTCCGGCGTCACACGGGCAAACACATCCACTTCGGATATATAATTACCTAATTCTTCATCGTTCATCATTTCCAAATCTAGGGCAGTGAGAGCATTGTCAGTCCTAAGTAGGTTGAGCTGTCGAGCAATGGACTTGGCGGTAAGAACATGGTCACCAGTAATCATTTTCACTCGGATATTGGCCTCTTGACACTTCTTGACTGCAATTATTGCTTCTTCTCGAGGTGGATCGATAAGCCCAAACAGTCCAAGTAGAGTCAAGTCGTCTCCTAAATCATCGGATTCTAAATCTAGTTTATGGGGACGAGCTTGTTTGGTTGCTACGGCCAAAACTCTTTGTCCCCGGTCACAAAGGTCTTCAAGGTAGGTATTCCATAATTCTCGCTGTATCGGTTGTATGCTCGTTCTGGCTTGCTGATAGGAGCACATCTGTAAAACATGTTCTGGAGCTCCTTTGACGTAAATAAAGGCCATTCCTTCGTGATCATGGTGTAAGGTTGCCATGTATTTATGTTTGGGATCAAAGGGAATTAAATCGGTGCGAGGAACTAACTTGGCTTCAATCTCCTTTTCCAAACCGGCTTTTTTTGCCGCTACCAGCAATGCACCTTCCATTGGGTCACCACATACCTTCCAACCTTCGTTTTGAGCTTCAAGTGAAGAATCATTGCAGATAGAAACTGCATGCAAGGCAGTAAACAATTCCTGTTTTTCCTCAATGGTTACATCCCTGCCATTAAGTTGAAAGGCTCCATGTGGATTATAACCGGTCCCAGTAATAGAAAATTGATTGTCAATGGTTATAATTGCTCTAACGGTCATTTCATTGCGAGTCAAAGTTCCCGTTTTGTCTGAACATACAACACTTACTGCACCAAGTGTCTCAACTGCAGGAAGCCGTCTGATAATTGAATTTCGATGCGCCATTCGTTGTACACCGATGGCAAGAGTTATGGTCACAATTGCCGGTAGTCCCTCCGGAATCGCAGCGACGGCAAGTCCTACTGTTGCCATAAACATCTCTATAACAGAATAATCGCGGATAAATATTCCAACTAGAAAAGTAAATATTGCGATCACCAAAATTCCTACGGTCAACCAGCGTGCCATTTGATCCATTTGTCTCAATAGGGGAGTCGCTAATTCTTTAACCCCGGCAACCAGAGCACTTATTCTACCAATTTCAGTGGTTTCTCCTGTATCAACAGTAACTCCTCTACCTTGACCGGAAGTAACTAATGTACCTGAATAGGCCATACAATGTCGGTCGGCCAAAGCCGTTGCAGAACAGATCATATCGGCGTTTTTATCCGTAGCAACCGATTCCCCGGTCAACACGGCTTCCTGAATTTTTAGACCTTTTGACTGTAGCAACCTTAAATCAGAAGGTACCTTGTCACCTGATTGGAGTAAAACTATATCGCCTGGAACAATTTCTTCCGCTGCAATAATGGTCCTTTCTCCATTTCGCAACACTTGTGCCTGAGGTGAAAGCATTTGTCGTATAGCACTTAAAGCATCTTCCGCTTTACCTTCCTGGATATAGCCGATAAATGCATTGGCTAGGACCACAGCAGCAATAACACCCGAATCAATCCAGTGTCCCAATAAATAAGTGACACCTCCTGCAATTAACAAAACATAGATTAAAACATTATGAAATTGAGATAAGAAACGGATAAAAGGACCTCGTTGCCGACCTTCTTTCAGACGGTTGGGGCCATGTCGAAGTATGCGTTGCTTGGCTTCTTTTGTGCTTAAGCCATCGATATCACTGTCTAATAACTGTAATATTTCTTCAACACCTAGTGAGTGCCAATCATATCGTGCTTTAGCAGCATTATCAGACATTTTTTTTCACCCTTGTATTTGCAATACATTAAAAACAAATGCGAATCAAAATATGAGTAAAAAAATTCTCCAAAAATAACTATATACTTAATATATAGCACATAATTGTCAACTCATCCTTTAAATGTATGAGTGATAAAATTTTTGTAATTATTCAACAATGTCCTATACTTATAATAAGAAATAATTGTTTTTCGAAATGAGCGATGAAAGAAATGAGACGATTCAAAAACATTCTTTTTGTCATTGATTTTAGGTTTAATAACGATGATATGCTCAATCGAATCGCCACATTTGTAGAAAATAATCAAGCTAATCTTACCATTGTCTCGATTCTGGATAAGCTTCCCAAAAAACTCTCAAAAGATATTCGAAATATATCCATTTCTGAACTACAAGAAGCGTTGGTAGAAAAACGTCTGTCACATTTAATATCTCAAATTTCATCAATACAGAAAAAGCTCCCGATTGAAACTAAAGTACTTATTGGTGATCCCTGTAAAGAACTTATTCGTGAAGTAGTTACTCATAAAAGGGATTTGATCGTAAAAATGGTCGAAAAATGTGCCATTGTGGAGAAACTTTTTGGTTGTACGGATATGTGTTTATTACGCAAGTGCCCCTGTCCGGTCTGGCTTATGAAATCATCTTCTCAAGGTCTTTTTAAAAATATTTTAGCAACAGTAGACTTTGAACCGTCCGAGAAAAAGCTTGAAAAGGAAGAACTTAATAGACAAATCCTTGAGATGTCTACCTCAATGGCATTGTCCGAATTTTGTGAGTTGCATATTGCTCATGTATGGAATGTCTATGGTGAAAATTCTCTTCGTTCTGAATTGGTGCATAAGCAAGAGGCTGATATTAGAGCATATGTAGACCAAATATACACAGATCATCAGTATCAACTGAATAAATTGGTAACCGAGTTTATTGATACCGGTGGCAAACAAGAAGTGGAATATATTAAACCACTACTGCATTTACCCAAAGGAATAGTAACCGATATTATCCCTTCTTTAGTTAAAGATTATAAAATTGATCTTATAATGATGGGAACTATTGGTCGAACAGGGATTCCTGGATTTTTATTAGGGAATACTGCTGAAACAATTTTGAGCAAGCTCGATTGTTCTGTACTTACAGTAAAACATAAAGATTTTGTTACACCAATCTCACTCTAAGAGTAATTGATTTTAATAAATATGCTTGTTTGTTTTCTTCTTTTCCAGTAATCCATCAAATACATAATATCTAGTTTCTAATAGACTGCTTTCAATCATTTTTTATTTTGCATTCTGCCAAAATCATATTGCAAATTGCCTGATTTCTCATAATCAACAACTCCATTAAATTTCCAAAAACCTAAAAAAGACTTTCCTATCTTTTTGTTATTTAAGCTAATAACAACAAAAAAACAAAGTTGGCATACTGTCTGCTGTAGAGAATGGCATAGACAGAGATTAAAAGGTAGGACGGAAGCAATGAACGATTCGAGTGAGGCCTTTACCCATCACGTTATTAATCGTATGGATACCGAAGTAAGAAGTAGTCTAACAGCTATTCAATTAACTGAAATAAAAGCTGCTATTTCTGCTAATGCTCCTTTTAAAAAACATCCCATAGACGTAAGAGGAATTTTTCCTTTATTTTTCGCCCGTTTTTATTTTGTTGTTCTAATCGGGAGAGATAAACGGATAAAAATCAAACGTAGCGAACTGATTCGTCGGCGCGAATCAGATTTAGTCATGGATGTATTGTTTTACCTAATTATGTTATCTCCTATTTTATTGCTCATTATGACGGTTCTTTATCTTAGCAAAACTGAACTGGGAATTGATATTTTCCCCGACAGCCATCTAATTGATTGGTTTCAATAGATACGATTCTTTTTAAGAATCGAGATATTACAGCATATTTTAAAGGTAATTTATAAAAGTAATGTATAAAGGTAAAACTATGTTAAATTTAGTTCCCGAGTTGATAAAAAAAACGATGTATCTGTTTGCATACATACTTTTAATTGCCCCCCCAAAGGCAAAACAACTCCAAGTCGATACGCGTATAAATAACGGTGAATTATTTGGTCGTTCTCTTCTTTTTATTTTGATTTCTGAAACGGCATTAAGAGCTGGATTTTTTTTAATCATTGGTTTTTCAGTGGAGTATCTTATCGGTAACAGCTCCTATGAAAAATACCATCTTGATTATCTGTTTTTACTATTGATGATTTCCGGTCTAATTCATATTATCTCTTTCTACCTAAATACCCGGATATTAATTAACCAAGATAAAAACATTGGTTGCTTAATCTATCGAATCGGAAGAAATATCTGTTACGCGATAATGCCGACCCTTCTCGTCGTAGTTCTAACTTTGTTTTATCAATATTTTCAGTTACAAGAATTATTTTCCGGTATATTGGTTCACACCATATTTTTCGTTAGTTATTTAATTTTCATTTTACTGGGTATACAAGAAGCTATTTTAGCTAGTCTGTCACCCATAGATTCTAGTCAAGAAGATTCATAAGCATTTTAAAATAATATGAGGTTTTATCCCTATGGATAATATAAGAGTAAAAAATTTTTTCAATAACAATGAAGCTTTGTTGGTTACCGGATCTTTAAATTGTAATCCTCAAGATAGGTACTTAAATCGGGAAGATATTCATCCAGTACAAGTCTATATGGATGGGGTATTGCGTCCTATAAAGTTTTTTGATTCCTGGGGAGATTTTGGTGCATCATCATTGACCTTTATAGATGAAAACGGGAGGAAGTTTTTATTTAGTACCGGAGATCAAACATTTATTTTTGATATGCAACAAGGAACCTGGCAATCTTTGGCTTGGTTGGATTTAAAAGATGTTCACGAAATTGAGCTTATTGATAACTCATTATGGCTGTCAAATACCGGCTATGATGAAGCGTTAGAAATTAAAGCCTGGACCGGTAAAATTAAAAAGCATTTAAAATTACACATGTTTAAAGAAAAAAATCAAGTCGATAATATTTCCCCTTTAGACAACGAACTTGAAAAAGTTGACTGTTTTCATTGCAACCAAATAACTGAGGATTACCAAGGAAATCTAATCGCCTTAGTCCACCATACTTCGGGGCAACAGATTATTCGACGCGTTGCTAATAAATTAATAAAAAACCAAGGCAACGGCGGTATTATTAATCTAAGTAATGGAGAATCTATTAACTTAAAACTGAAATCCCCACATAGCATTCGAAAAGTAGATGGAAACTACTGGATTTTCGATAGTGGTAATTCTCGTATACATATCTACGATAAAGATTGGCTATTAAAGCATAAAATAGAATCCAGTGGATTTGGGCGAGGTGCTGCGGTATCAGGCTCAGGTGTTTTTTGTGCCGGCATTTCAGAGACACGTAAACGATATTTAAATATTATCGAAGGTGCAAAAAAAGTTCCTAATATGGTTCAATTTTTCTCTGCCAAGAATCATAAATTATTGGATGAAATGATAATAAGAGACGTAGAGCAGATTAACAATGTCTATATTTTTAATAAAAACCAGATAAATTCATTATTAAAATTTGATAGTAATATGAGTGACTCTTTTTCCGCTTTTAATGCAGAGGAGTTGCCAGCATTAAATTAAAAAAGCATAGTGATATGAAATAGTTTAAGTTACTTTCTTTTAGAATTTCGTAATCGTGTGGATACCGCTCCATCTAATAATGGCTCTGAACTATTAACCACTCTGTTGCGGCCATTTTCCTTGGCTTGATATAAAGCCAAATCGGCCGCTCTTAGGGTGGCTTCCAAGGTTTGTTCAAGTTCATAGGCCAAACCGATACTGGAAGTTATTTTAAGGACTTTTCCGTCACGTAAAGGTATCTCCATCTCTTCAATGGCTCTTCGTAGCAATTCAAAATAGACGCTGGGGTCATTACTTCCAGCTACTAAAATACAAAATTCTTCGCCACCAAAACGAGTAGTAATATCTTGTTTTCTAGCATGTGATGTTAAAACCTTTGCAATATTTTTTAGAGCTAAATCACCCACTTCATGGCCATAGGTGTCGTTTACTTTTTTAAAAAAATCGACATCTAAAATGGCTGCAGCAAAAGGACGGTTATCTGCTTTAGAGTCACAAAAAAGTTTATCTCCGGCTTCAAATAAATAGCGCCTATTATGTAACCCCGTTAGTTGATCCCGTACCGCCATATTCTCCACTAAACGAATGTATTCGAGCATTTCAATATGGTGATTAATGCGGCTATAAAATTCTTCCAACAAAAAAGGTTTAGTGATGGTATCGTTTGCACCGGCTTTTAAAAAATTAGCTGATAATTGCGGTGTCGAATGAGAGGACATGGCAATAATACATAATTCAGATCGACTATAATCAGCACGAATTTTTTCAGTCAGTTCCAGGCCATTCATTTTTGGCATGTTATAGTCAGTTAAAACCAACATAATGTCATTTTTGTGCTGGCTAAGTAAATCTATAGCCTGAACGCCATCGACCGCCTCTAAGACTTGATAGCCTTGAACTTTTATTAGGTTGACGATATAGGGGCGTAAGGAATTGGAATCTTCAACGACTAATATGGTTATATTGGGGTTTTTTCGTAACCGATCAATTAACTCAACGACATGCCGAATTTCACCCATGTTGTTTTTCTTTACATAGTCCACAATAGGGCGGGCAATAATCTTTTCTCGCATCTCTTCATTTAGATTACCAGTAAGAACAATACTGGGGATGCCTTTTTGTAGGACAAAGTCTACCACCTCGCCATTAGGAGCATCGGGTAAATTTAGATCGAGTACGGCAGCAAAAAAATCTGTCTCAGCATCAAGTAGCTGCTGAGTTTCGGCATAAGTTGTACAAATTGACACCGAGCAATCGTCCAAACTTTCAATATTTGCTTGCAGAACTTCATTAATAGCTTGAGAGTCATCTACGACAAGTACTTTATTCATGACCTAATCATAGGTAATATCATTTTGCTTTTCAAACTGATTATCTAATTTTTACCAAAGAGTCATATTGATCTTGATAGCAGGCAGTTAGTCCCATAGCCAGAGCAGCTGTGGTTAACCCCTGCATCATAGCTAGAACAGGGTTTAAGAATAGATTTATGGATATAGCTATAAAGAGAAGCAATAATGACCATATTATCGGGTTATGTCGACCATGCAAGTAACGATAATACCAATTGATTTTTAATAAGCGCCAAAATATTAAAAAGTTAAAATAAAGATAGATTAGAGCCCCTATAAAACCATACTTAAAGGTAATTCCAATAATGCCCAAGTCGGTAGGAAAAAACTTTTTACCAAATATTTCTTGGTAAGTCTTCGAATACCCACTGGATTGCCCATACCCAAAAAATGGATACTTCTTGATATTTGTTAAGGCAATATTATAGGAATGAGCTCTAACATTGGCACCTTCTGCTTTAGTAAACTTTTCCAGGATTAACCCGCCCAAAGTTAATAAAATAAATAAAGCTAATGGCCCCAGCAAAATCAAAAAATTAATACGTTTGGGTTTGCTAAAAAAAAGAGGATAAAGCAATAAGGCTAATAAAACAGTTGCCATTTGCGAACGTGCTTTGATTAAAAACCAAATATAAGCAATAGCCGACAAAACAATTAGCCAACCAATATATCGCAAAATCTTACGGTAATTAAGTATCTGCAAAAGAGTATATAAAGAGATTATCACCAGGGCAATCAAAGGTGGTTTTAATCGATAACCGCGCCAGTCATCATAGGTCACCAGGTATGACGTGTATCCACTTGAAAAATAGGCTGACGGAAGATCAATTCTAAAATAATGAAATAGGTAATTAAAAACTATTATGATAAGACTAACAGCAACTATTTTTTCAATTCTCGCTATGGCATAGCCGGACTTATAGATAAAAAAGATAGCTGGAGCTAAAAATAAAATTAAAAATTCCCGAGTAGCAAAAAAACTAGGAGCAAATGCCGTCCCTTCTTTTAAAGTAAAACTTAATGCAGCACTGATCATTAAATAAAATATGAGTAGGGGAGCGGTCCAAAACCTCCATGCCCAGCGTATACCTTCGGAAGCTAATTGATTTGTCATGGCAACTCTGACTGCCCCGTACAAAAATACGGCCAAAGTTAAGGCAATGCCTATTTCTTGAAAACGATTATTAAACCAATATTTACCACCTTGATAACCAGCATAAAAAATTACAATAAAAGCGATATCAATTAAGGTTTTATGACTAATTCGCATCGGCCTTTATCTTATTCGGACAATCTGATAAAAACGGCATATATATAATCGTTAAATTCAACCTTTTGTTGATAAGGATGCCAGCCAACACATTCCACAATATCATACTCAACATGCTTGCAAATGCTGCCCCCTGAATACTGAAATTAGGTATCAGTAAAAAGTTAAGAGTGATATTAAGCAATAAAGCTAAAGAAAATATTTTTGTTAGAGTTTTTTGGTTACCGGAAAGGTTAAGTAAATGTTCTCCTATTCCAAAAATAGCGTTAAAAAAGAATCCGAGACTTAAAAAGAGCAAAGCTGTTGAAGCTTCAACAAATTCATTACCAAAAATATTTAATAATTTTTCCGAAAATAACCACATAAAAATTAAACAACAAAATGCCGCCCAAAACATAAAATAGCTACCGTGAGATAGCAAATGTTTTACCTTACCCAGTTCGTTACCCCAAAAGGCATGGGATATCTTGGGAATAAGTACTGAATTAAGTGGAATAATAAGAAACATGATAAGACTCGCTAGTTTAAAAGCAATGCTATATAGACCAACTTCATAACTGCCATGAAAATAAGCTAACATTAGGGCATCGACTCGTTCAATTAAGAGAGCCGAAAAGGCGGTGATTAACATTGGTAAAGAAACTTTCAAAACCGATCCAATGGTATAACGAGATGTTTTAGAAATGCTGTATTCTTGTTGATTTAAATGATGTTGAATCTTAAACCAAACCAACAAAAAGCCAACAAGATATAGACTGGAGCTGATTAAAATAGGTAGCGTATTTTGCGTATAAAAATTTCCTAAAATTAACAAAAGAAATAACCCACCCAGTTGCACATGAGCGCTACGAAAATATTCAAATAGGGAGATATAGTTTAAGGCTCTCAGAAACTCTATCCCGATTAAATTTAATACGTAAAACGGTAAAATAAGGGCAATTATTATTATAATAAATCGATATTCAGCCTTATGAAATAAAATAACTGCCAATGTATCTGACATTGTTATTAAAATAATCACACCAATAGTTGTGCTAAACATAGATATAAGCCACTGTACATTTCTCAGCTTTAATAGGTCTTGGGGATTTTTCGAGGCTAAAATTTGAGGGATAAATCTTATGCATGAACTTGTCAAACCGAGACAAGAGAAAATTCCGAACAGTCCCAAAATAATATTAAATAAACTAAAAACCCCCATGCCTTCAGCACCATATTGGCGACTTATCCAAAGATATAGTGCAAAACCTGCGAGGGTTCCAATAATTTTAATCAGCAGGCACACCGAAGCTTTTTTATACAGCTGATTATCTTTATTTTTTTTGATTCTATGTAATATCATAAATCTCATCTCGCAAGTTTTGAATTTTCCATGCTACGTTGTTGTTTTTGGTAATCTTTTATAGCCCTAGCTATTTTTCTAAAAATTATCCGACCAATTAAAACAAACACACAGATTATTACCGAAGCGATAAAAACTAATGCGGTTATTCTTTTTTTTGCCGGACTGGCTCTTTCAATTGAAGGTGTGGCTGGATCGAGAACTTCCAGAGAATATTCTAATTTGTTTGAGGCGAGCATTTTTTTGACTAACTGTGCTTCCATTAAACGATAAAATGATTTGCGCATCTCTAATATTTTTGTTTTTTGTAACTCCTGTTCCAAAAATTTTATTTTATTGTCAGCTTCTTCTATCGCTTTACTGCGCATAAATTCATTAAAATCTTTAACAAATTGGTTAGCAAGATCAGCTGCAATTTTGGGATTGAGATAGCTCACTCGAACAGTAAGAAGATTGTTTTCTTTAACATGCTCAATTGCACAAATATTACGACGAAAAATTCTTGCCGCCAATGTCATATTTGGTTCAAAATTATTCAGCCAGGTTTTATTTTTGGCATCCCAATTTTTATAAAAAATGACCGGAAGTAGAGAATTTTTTACCAGAAAATGTTCGGTAAACACACGACTTCGCATTTTTGCTATGACTCTATCGTGAAAGTTTTCATAAACCGTAGTGGTAATAAAATCATGTTCCAATAGGGTCATCATTTCCGGTGCTCGACGATTATCAGGAGCCACGCCACCCAAATTTTCACTTTCAACCAAAGCCAAGCTAACCACGGATTCAAATCGCTCCGGCATAAAGAAAGTTAAAATGAAAGTAGAACTGGCCAATACCATAGAAACCAACATAATTTTATACTTATTGTTTAGAATCTCAGTGATATATTCGAGTAAATCAATTTCATCATCAACCATAGTAGGCAACGATTTATCAGTTTCATTAAACATAATTTAAAGTCCTACCATAACGCCGACACTAGCTGCTGATAGCGCTAAATGAAATACAATTTCAGACCAAGATTGGGCGGTTTCTAATTGATTTATACGATCCACATTTAACGGAACATACACCGTTGCCCCAGGTTTTACCGGGATATTGCGTGCTGTATCAAACCAGCTATTAGTTCTAACCGAATGGACGGCTCCGTTTGCCTGCACGACATAAGCATGCGATTTTTTAGCTAATAAAGTCATTCCGCCACTCAGATCGATATAATCACTACTTCCTTTACTTCCATCATAACTATGGCTATTAGGATGATAAACTTCACCCATGACAGATACTTGATATTTAAGGCGTGGTATAAACAGTTTGTCACCGTTTTCTAAAAGCAAATCAGCCTGTTCATCACATTGCTGGATTTTATCCAGGTCAACCACCATTCTGCCGCTCGCTTTTACTTTTTGAAGCTTTCGAATCACCTTGTCAATTTGATGTTTTTGTTCACCAGCCGGCATTTTTTCATTATTTCTTGCTGATGGAGAAAGATGTAATTTAACTAATAGATCGTCCAGATTGTTTTGAATACGATCAAGTGACTGCTGTTGACCTTTACGGACACTCTCACGTAAAAATATTGCACCAAAGGGGTATGCTGTTTCTGTCAAGCCACCGGCTCGCTGTATCACATTGCATAAAGTTTCCCGATGAGAAATTACATAACTACCGGGATATTTAATTTCACCATCTATTGTAATAGTACGCTTGTCTTGCCACTGCGGTTTAGTCAATATAGTAATATGATCATGTGGTTTAAGGATCATATTTGCTCCTCGTTGACCATTTAGAATTGCTTTTAAATCAATCGATTGATGTTCAGCAATGTGATATTCTCCGGCAATTAATTGATATCGGGTTAACTGTGCTTTTAGCCCATATGAATTTTCCTTTAATCCTCCTGCGGCTTGCAATAATCGTGAAATTCGCATACCTGGTTCCAAAGGATAATTACCTTTTTGATTAATACTCCCGGTTATTGAAATGATCGGAGCTTCTTGCCCATAAGGAGTTTCCTTTTTAAGGCGTTTAATTTGATCGGCTATAAGTTCACTGCGTTTTCCATTGTCACGGAAAAGATAAACTTTATCCTCTGGATGAATAATAGGATTTTGTTCTGTTCCCGGGTTCAACAATGCTTTGTTAAGAGAAACGGAAAACATTTCTAATTTATTATCGGGATAAGTTTTTCGTGCAATTAAAGCATAATCCATATCTGTACCGGGTTTAAAATTCCCAGCTATTTTTAATACGTCTAAAAGTCGTGCGGCATACTGTAAAGGAAAGATCCCTTTATACTTGACATGACCATCGATACTAAAAACCATCGGCGGATAAGCTAAGGTACTTTGGTTTTTTAAACTTTTGACTATATTTTGTAGACTGTTAACTCGATTATTAGCCAGATTGAAAATGATTATTTCGTCTCGTGAGTTAAGCTTTAAGTCAAATTTTGAGCCGGGATTATTTAAAATTTCTTTCAAATTTAAATAATTTACAGCTATCTTACGATTTTTTCTCAGTTCCCTTCGTAATAGGGCAAATTCAGTATCAGCATTGGGTTGTAAATTAACGACCGATGGAATCAGATCGGAAACACGCATATTCGATTTAAGCTGATAACCGCCTGGTCGTAAAACATGACCACTCAACACAACCACATCATCTACTAACTGTTGTACCGGCAAAATTCTAACGATGTCGCCATCTTTTACATCTGTTTTTTTCGCGTCAGAATAAGAAGAGGGGAGATCAACTAGAGTGTGATACTTACCTTTTTCAATCCGATCAATATGCGATGATTGAATAGAAGCACTAGCCAATAATCCACCGGCCATGTCGATAATGTCGCCAAGTTTTTTTTCATTTTTTAATTCGTAGATTGCCGGACGTAACACTTCTCCACCAATACCAACCGTAGCGCCAATTGGTGGAACAAAAATAACATCTCCATTAACCAAACGAATGTCACTGCCGGTATCACCCTGTAATAGCACTTTATAAATATCAAACCTTGAAACGACTCGTCCATTACGTTTTACTTGGATATTTCTTAGACTACCGGTTCGTTTTACTCCGCCACTGTTCAATAAAGCATTCATTAAACTGGTCAATCCACCAAGAATATAACTGCCGGGACGAACCACGTCGCCGACAACCAAGACTTTAATGGTACGAATATCCCCCATAGTAACGGCCGCTTTAACTCCAAACACCTGAGACTCAAATTGACTTTTGAGTTGTTCTCTTACACGACTAAATTTTTGACCTGAAACCTGTACAGGACCAATTTCCGGTAACAATACTTTTCCTTCTCTGGTAACAACTAATTTGTATTCAACATTGCTTTTACCAAATAATTGAACGATTAAAGTATCCCCAGGGCCTAATATATAATCATCTGGTACCGGGATATTTGTTACTGGTACATAAGTGCTTGGTACCATAGAAAATAAATCATAGCCAAATTGTTCCAAATCAGTTTGTATATTTTGTTTCTGAATTTTTTCTTCTAAAGACACAATTTGTCTTTCTTTGGTAATGTTTTTTTCAATTTCCGATGCTGGAATCAAAGTTTTGGCTTGTATTGTTTGCATTACAGCAACCGATTCAAGAGCATCATCTTGGCCTGAAGGTGCAGCAATCATTGCAGCTTTTCGCTGATCCATTGAAAGGGGATTTAATAGTGGAATGGGTTCAACGGCTAAAATGCTATTTGCCAATAGCATAAACACAATTAAATTTAAAAATCGGGTTAATAAAATATATTTCATTAGAGTTCTCGCTTTAATTTTATTCGTCTATAAGATAACGAGGATTACTGCGGCGACTATTTCGAGGACACCCGTCCCAAGTAATGGGGATATCTATAGGTGTATTCCGGCATTTGTCCTGATAGTCATAAATTCCGTCACCATCAGAGTCAGCAGGTCCGGAAAAAAATAGTTTTTCAACAAAATTAGCCATCTTTTCCGGTTGTTTTAGCTGGTTGGCAATGACCATTTGTCCACAATGACCAAAAAATTGGTAGTTGTTATGGATATTGCCAATGCCCATCATATGAATACATAAATCAGGATAATTCGATATTAATTTAGTTACCTGTTTTTTTGCCACTTCATCCAAACGCTGCCATTCACTTAAAATTAAAATACTCGATTTTTTCTGGTTATTTTTGAGTTTTTTGCTCGCTTTTTGTAACGCAAGCGGCAACGAAGCTAGGGTATGAATATTGGGTTTAATAGTATTCCCAAAAATTAAAATTTCTTGTTTAAAATAAAAGTCTTTAGGAATACTATTTTGAAAATTTTGTAATGTTTGCTTTAAATAAAGTTTCCTGGTTTTGCCCTTGTACGAACGATTCATCTTTTTTGATTCATCAACAAGAATTAATAAATAATCTGTTTTTTGTGATAATCGTTTTTCTTTTATTTTTTTAGAAAGATCTAGCGGTCGGAAATACTCATTTTGTCTACTATGCCGATAGTCATCACTACGTTGAAGAGGCTCAATTTTATTTGGCTTACGATCAAAGCTACCACAAGCAGTTACGGCCAGAAGGCTAAATAGCACTACTAGCATTTTGCTTACTTTTAAACTTGTAGGTATAAAGGATATGAACATATTAATCAGCCTTAAAACTTTTCTGTAGTTGATTAATCTGTTCCAGATATTCAGGAGGAGAAATTTTTAAGTTTGATTGAATCAAAACTGAACAATACTGAGGAGGAACGGTAGCTAAAAAACTGCTCAAATCCGAACTGTTTTTAATTTCATGATGCCAGGAACAATAACATAGTTCCTCTTTGGTTAAATAATGACCAGATTGCTCTCTTAAAACTTGTTCGGCGAAAACCCCGTAAAGGGTATATTCGGAAAAATCCAAATTGTTACAAAGAACTTGTTTCCAAGAACGCTGTTTACTGTCTTCTATAAAGCTTAATAATTTTAATAATGTATCTCGGCGCCACAATACCAGTTGGCTAATATAATCCTGACTTAAGAGTGAAATATCTGTAATACCAAATAGGTTAGCAGCTTTTAAATGCCAACTTTGTTTCCTTCTGTCAAAGTAATCGCTGGTTTTTCGGGGGGCACTATAAAGCCTAGCTCTTTTATCAATAACTAAACTCATCACATCAAACGGTTTAATAAAAGCAACATCTGAATCTATAAATAAAAATGCATCCGAATCACATAGTTCAGCGGCACTTAATTTAACAATTTGTTGTAAGATCCATCCTCTCACTGGTAGTGTCTTAAAGCTCAACCACCATCGGCTGCTATAAGGTACTTTATATAACCAGTCAGGAAGAAAATCTTCTTTAATAATAACCTCCGTTTTATCCGAGTTTAGGGTTTTGAATATTTGGTAATCCAGGGCATCAACAATAATCAGATGTTTTTTATAATTACAAACAAATTTTTCGACACTTTCACATAGTACTTTGCATCGCTCAAAATCGAGCTTATAGCTGGGTGTTATAATGTTTATGTCCATTGTTTTCTCAAGATTAAAGGTATTGTTATGGACAATTGCACTGTCTATGCCAGGACCTATAAAAAACCGTGAAAGATAGATATCCTATTGAAATAACGCAGTATTATTATTGTTAAATAAGTTATAAGAAAAAAAGAGAGGAGTATTTTTTTGTAATAATTCCATAATGCAAATCACTTTAATGTTGTTTTGCAATTTGCTTGCTTAGAAATTTATTAGACTGATAAATTACTTTTATATTGACTAAGTCATATACGAGGAATGTATTTATATTGAGAAGGGGATGTGATAGCGTTCTGAAGTATAACCAAGGGTGGCTTTTAATTTATATCTATTAGTTAAAAATCACTATTAGATTTGAGAGGATGTGTTTTAACTTATAAAATCCAACACATCCCATCAATACTATAAGCCAGGCCAAAGAGAAACATCCGACTACTTTTACTACTCCTAGGAAAGGATTAACGCATCTAATCGGATAACATTTGTGGCTTGCACCTATTGACCACTCTTATTAGCTCCTATTGAAAATAGTAGACGAAAAAAAACTAAAAAAGTTAATCAAAATCCTTTTCCGGTTTATCCAGTAATTCTAACTGGACGTTATTTACATATTCTGCTCGTCCATACACATCTTCAAGCCTTACAATATCGTCTTCACCTAGATAACTACCCGATTGAACTTCTATTAACTCCAAAGGAATAGTGCCTGGATTTTCCAATCGATGCTCCTGACCGACAGAGATAAAAGTTGATTCATTTTCAGTTAGAATAAATTTATCCTCTCCTCGGGTAACACGGGCAGTACCATGCACGACAACCCAGTGTTCAGCCCGATGATGGTGCAATTGTAATGATAGTTGAGCTCCGGGATTTACAGTAATCCGCTTTACTTGATAACGTGCCGATTTATCGATACAACGATAGTTTCCCCAGGGTCTTACAATTTTTTCCGGATGTGAATTTTCTTTGACTAATTCCTGTTGAAATTTGTTCATATTGTCGAATCTCCTTGATAATCTAAGATTGTTGTTTTTCTAACAATCTTTATGCCAATATAATTTATCAACATATAATCAACAGCATAGCAATACACATATGTGTTTTTTTGTTGTTAATTTTTCATTTTGCATCACAATTTCATTCAAAAATTAATTTTGATTAGCAAAGTGCAAAATAAAAGCCGTTTTATTTAAATAAATCAAACAAAGCACATTAACTAATTGTTATACCTTGTTGTAATTCATGGTTATATAAAGGTTTGGCCTTAAGTTTGCAAAATAAATCTTAGTATCATTCAGATAGGGAAAAATTATGTGGTTTACAAAACCTTCAGTACTCATTATTGATGATGATTTGTCATTAAGTTTTTTAGCTGAAAAAAGATTAACGATAAAAGATAACCTGCAAGTTGAAAGGGTAGACAATGGAATTAGCGGACTCTCCTTGGCCCAGGAAAATCAATATGACTTAATTATTTTAGATTGGGTTATGCCGGAAATGAATGGTTTAGAAGTTTTGCAACAATTAAAAAATGATGAAAAAACTAGAGAGGTCCCGGTTTTAATGTTAACCGGAAAAAAGCTGGTGGGTGAAATTGAAGATGCATTTGCCAATGGCGCTGCAGACTATTTAACCAAACCATTTGAACCTGAAAAACTTAGTGAAAAAGTCAAAAGCCTATTGCACTAAATATGCTACAACATTTAACAAGGAGCTAATCATGTCTAATACTTCCCAGGTGTTATTGCTTGGTATCCCATTTGATAACTTAACTTTAAAATCGTCAATCGAAAAAATTATTTCTATGGCAGGTCATATTAAAAAAGTTGGCAACGCAAAATTAGTCACTACTGTAAACGTTGACTTTCTCACCAACGCATTAGGATGGACATGGAACCAACCGTCCAGACATCCGGAATTATTAGATATTTTACGACGCTCAGATATGGTAACCGCTGATGGAATGCCGATCGTATGGTTATCAAAGTTAATAAAACATCCACTTCGCTCTCGGGTAGCCGGTTCCGATATAGTACCCGCTTTGGCCACAGCCGCAGCTAAATCAGGACATAGCCTGTTTTTATTAGGCGGTCAGGGTTATGTCGCTCAAAAAGCTGCTGAAAAGCTACAACAACAAAATCCCCAATTAAATATTGCCGGTGTTTATGCTCCTTTTGTTTATTCTGAAGGGGAAAAAATGTTGGAAAGTGAATATTACGACGAACAAATTGTGGACTATATTAACCAATGCCAACCGGATATTCTTTTAATTGGTTTTGGAAACCCAAAACAAGAACTGTTTTTTCAACGTAATCAACATCGTTTAAAGATTGGCGTTGCGATAGGAGTAGGCGGAACTTTTGAATTTATTACAGGAAGGGTCGCAAGAGCTCCAAAATGGATGCAAGATTCTGGACTGGAATGGTTATTTCGTATTTCCCAAGATCCCGGTCGATTATGGAAACGTTATGCTTTAGGCATGCTTAAACTCGCTTCTATCTCATTACCGCTGATTCTACATAACTTTATTACCAAGTTATTCAGCCCGAGAGAAAAACAGGGCTCCCAATCTAACGCTATTTCCATTGTGGACAACACCATACATTTACCTGCCAGACTAACTAACGGAACTTGTGATGATTGGTTGGAACAAGAGAGTGTTCATTCTATCGTACAACAGAATAAAAAAATTGTGCTTGATTTTCACCTTGTCGAAGAAATCGATTCAAGTGCTTTAGCAGGGCTGATACGACTTTTAAATTACACTCAAACTAAAGAATGTACTGTGCATATATCCAACCTTGTGAATTTAGAAGTCATACGATATTTAAAAGTAAATCACGTATGGGATATTTTTTCCAAAACCCATTTAGTCCCAACTGTAAATACCGAGTCTAAGGCTATTGTTATGGATAGGTCCGAATCAAATTTTAACATTACTGAAGCATCAAACAATATTTCCATAATTTCATTAAAAGGAAGATTAGATGCCAACTGGATCAATAGTATGGATGATACTGATTGGTTGATAAATTTAAATGATAGCCATTGCATATTGGATCTTTCCCAGTTGCAATTTGTCGACAGCACCGGGTTAAGGTTATTTTTTAAAATAAAACAACAATTTAGTAACACAGAAAACAAAATTGTATTTGCCGGTACCGGTAAAACAATCATGCAATTGTTTTTAGTAACAAAAGTCGACCAATTATTTCATTTTTGTAATGATATTGCCGAAGCCAAAAACTATCTTATAAATTCCTAATCAAAATAATGAAAATTCTTATTGTCGACGACGATCTGTCAATTTGTGTTTATATTAAAAATTTACTCCTTAAGTGGGGATATCAGGCTTGTTTTTGTGACAACGCAGAAACAGCCTGGGAAATTTTACAGAATGACCAAATAAATTTATTATTAACCGATTGGATGATGCCAGGATTAAATGGTATAGAACTTATTCAGAAAGTCAGAAAAACATATTTATCTCAATATCTTTATATCATTATCTTAACGGCCAAAAATGAACAAAAAGATCTTCTTACCGGGATGGAATCAGGTGCTGATGAGTTTTTAACCAAGCCAATAGAAAGTAAAGAGTTACAGGTAAGAATTAATGCTGCTAAACGTATCATATCTTTGGAACAATCATTACAGAAAAAAAATCAGGATTTAGTTCTGGCTAATTTTGAAACTCAAAAGAACTTAAATAGCTTACAAAATGGTTTAGATGCAGCGGCACAACTACAACAATCTCTTTTACCTAAAATTGATCATGAATACAATAGCTTATCGATTGATTGGAGTTTTAAGCCGGCTGATGATTTGGCAGGTGATCTGATTGGAGTATTTCCAATCGAAAATAACTATTTAGGTTTTTATTTAATCGATGTTTCAGGACATGGTATTCCCCCGGCCATGTTATCCGTATACTTACATAATCGCCTGCAACCGGAAAAAATGCCCGGCAATCTGATTTATAAGAAAAATGCAGCCACAAAGGAATATGAGCTCAATTCACCTGCCGAAATCATTGCTCAACTTAATCGGGGGTTTGAAGCGGAAAAGCATAATATGCTCTATTTTACCATTGTTCTGGGTATAATAAATTCTGAAAATGGACATGGCCAACTATGCCAGGGAGGCCACCCTTATCCCTTAAAGGCAGATTCGGAAAACAAGATCAATCAATTGGGTAATGGAGGTTTTCCCATTGGATTAATGGAAGACGCCGAATATGAAAATATTTCGTTTTCATTATCAAAAGGTGAAAAACTTCTCTTTTATTCCGATGGAATTATCGAATGCATGGATAACACACAAAATCAATTTGGTATCGATAAGTTAAAAACTTGTTTCCTTGAACTATGCCAAAATAATCAAGACAATATTTCGGATAAAATCATTAATTCCTTACAAAAATGGCAAAGTGAAGATGATTCCCCCAATCATTCATTTGAAGATGATGTATCATTATTACTAATCGAGAAAACATGAGCATAAATTTAAATGTCTGTTAGTAAGCGAAAAATAAATCTGGAAATCACAAGCAGGCTTGAAAATGTTGCTAATGTTGCCAATCAAATTACACAATTTTGTTCCCAGATTGGATTAGATGAAATGACCGTTTATCAAATAGAAACCTGTATTGTGGAAGCAGTTAATAATGCGATTATTCATGCATATAGTAGACAACCCGATAAAATAGTTAAAATTTTAGGCCGTATAGATTCCAATACATTAATAATAGAAGTTATTGATAAGGGTAAAACCATGCAACAAATGCCAGCAAATAAACCTGTATCGATAGAACAAGAGAGTGGAAGAGGTTGGTATATTATGCGTCAATGGATGGATGAAGCTGATTATGAAAGTGTTGATAGGGTGAATTGTGTACGGCTTAAAAAACGGATTATTGTCAATTAAAAAGAATCTATCCCTTAAATACAGTCGGGATAGATTTCAGGGGGAGTATCATTAAATGCTGTTATTCAGCATTTGGCACTAATAAAACGGGAATAGAAGAATGTTGCGTGACCCGGCGCGCAGTTGAACCAAGTGAGTGGCTGCCAAAGAAGCTCCGGGTACAAGTGCCCATAATAATCACATCGGCTTTATACTGCTCTGCCGTATCAAGGATTACTTCTGGTGGCAAACCGGCCTGAATATTAATGTCGCTTACCAATGAAAATGCATCTTCACCGGCATTACCTTCATCTTTATAGTACTGTTCTAAACGTTGATGCATGGTTTCCAACACTTTTTCCAAACCATCATGTTCCAGGTGGGAAATATCCAGATCAGGTAAGTAGGTGCTGATTACAGCACGTCCTGTTGCTCCGAGTGGTTTCACGGCATGTGTCATGACAATTTTTGCACCGCACTTTTTCGCCAAATTTGCCGCATGTCGAAATACGGGACGAGTTTGCTTTCCTAAATCGGTTGCATAAACAATGGTTTTATATTCAGATGGATTACTCATAAAATTTTCCTTTCAAGGATAGCGCGAATACACAAAGCTAGTAGTTGTTAACGATAAGGCTATAGAGCAATTTAAGTGCCATTTATTTAAAGAGAATAAATATCTTTTTCAATCAATAGGATAGTTTATAACGCTATAATTAGAAAGATTATAGCAAGGGGGGATTTCTACCCATTTTGTAGATTTAATTGGGTAGTTTTACACCAATATCCTTTATTTTACATCCGAATAGTATTTTTAGTATTAAACGTGCTTTATCCCATTGCCCACGTCGCGCACGGTTAAATGCCTGTAGAAGACTAACCAAATAAGTGCTTAAAATTGCCTCTGGGAAAAAACGCTGAGTAAACTTTAATTTATTGCGGAAAATAAAATAATCTGAAAAAAGGCTGGAAGGTTTATCCATGCTTGGTGAGCCAATACTACCACCTTCCTTATGATAAACTGACGCTTTTGGAGCATAGGTAAGTTGATATCTGCCTTGATTTCTAACACACCAATCTATCTCTTCACAGTATAAAAAATAATCTTCCTCCATTAAGCCTATATCATCGATAAACTGTTTAGGTACTAACCAGGATGCACCACTGATATATGATAGTTTTTTTTGGTAAGCGGAATGATCTATATCCTCAAAAATCTTTAATCCTCGGCCTAAGGAAGTCGATGCCAGCCCTGTCCATTTATTATAACTATTTCCCCCCAGCGCTTGGATTATTTCAGGCTGATGATAAAAATACAAAACACTACCACAGGTATTGGGATTTGGCATACTTTGACTATGGCGTACCATTTGGGTTAAACAGTCAGGAGCTACAACAGTATCGTTATTCAATAGCCAGATATAGTCGCAGTTATTCGCCATAGCATATCGGATGCCTATATTATTTCCTCCAGCGAAGCCAAGATTGCTTTCGGTAGGAATAATGCTTAATTGGCTTTTTCGATAATTTGATCGATTGTCTTTTTGGCTTATAAAATAGTTCAAAGGTTTCTTTATCTCTGGAGAAGTTAAATAATTTAAGGAGTTACTAGTAGTATTAGATATTTTCTTGTTACCTTCGGCCCAAGCAATTATGTTTTCAAACGAAGAATCCGTTGAGTTATTGTCACATACGACAACATAAAAGTTTTTATAATCTGAATGAAATAAAGATTCCAAACACTCTATGGTATCTTTCCAATTATTATAATTAACGATTACAACATATACTTTAGGGGGGGTCATATTAATTCTCGCGCCATATTAACTGTTTTCAACGTTGATAATTTTTTTTGTTCGGAGGAGGTTTGTTTTAATAACAAATTCAATTCCGTATTCATATAAGAAAATAATTCCTTCCAGGTGTATTTTTGCCGAATTAACCAACGTGAGTTTTTTTGTAGAACAGTCCATAAGTTCTCGTCAACCAACAAGCGGCTAATAGTGTCCACCATCACTTCAGGATTATCTGTAATAACAAGATGGTTAAGATTTTCCACTTCCAGACCTTCGCTACCAACACTGGTAGTCACTACTGGTATACCGCGACACATAGCATTTAATACCTTTACCTTCATACCGGCACCGTATTGAAGAGGAGCAACAAATACGCGGCTGGTTTGAAAATAGGGCTCTAAATCATTAACGAAACCGCGAAAATAAATATCGTTATATGCATTTGCGGCGGTAATTAATAACGGATCGGGATTTTTGCCGATTATATTGAAGATTAAGTTGGGATTTTTTAATTTTAATTGTGGCCATACTTTTTCAATAAACCAAAGCAAACCATCAATATTTGCTTGCCAGTTTAAGGTTCCTACATACAATAACGAGGAGCTTGTATGTCGAAAATTAATATCCGCTAACTGCAGTTGACTGTCATCGCCTAAATGATAGGTATATCGGAACTTTGATCGATCAATACCAAGGTTATGCAAACTTTCAATATCATTAGGTGAAGCAAAAACCAAATCAGCGATGTTGCATGATTTTTTTTCATAATGCTTAACCCTTAAAGATTCAAAATAACTCGCCAGTCGATACCCAAGTTTATTTTGCCCTGATTCCGAGTAGCGCTGCCACATCAAGTAATAAGCATTGTGTTGATGAGATACTATCTTTCCCTGATAATCCTTTGGTATATATTGAAAGACTTCATAGTGATCGCAAACCACCATATCGTAGTCGTAGATATTCTTTTTAACCTGTTCACTGAAAAAAGAAGAATAACTTCGATAAACATTAAGTGGAATTCTATATAAATAGCTTTTTAACAAATTGAGGAGGGTTCTTTTTTGTCGAACATTGTCAAAAAAGAACTTGTCGATTTTAACTGTTGAAACAAACTTTATAATGGCACCTATATCGTCTTCTTTTAATATTGTCCCGACTGATACCTGGTAATGCTCAGTTAAAAATTGTAGTAATTTCCAACTTTTTAACTTTCCACCACTCGTGGGAGGATAAGGTAATTCCGGTGTTAAAAATAATATTTTTTTCATACCATCTCTCCAAACTTGAGAAAAACAGAGCTATAGTGCACCGCTATTTTTGCTGAAAATGACTTTTACGGTTTTTAAAATTAGTTTTAGGTCATAATAGTGGCTCCAATTACGCTGATATTTCAGGTCCATAGCAATAATATCGTTAAAATTTTTAATCCTGGAGCGACCATTAACTTGCCATTCTCCTGTTATCCCAGGCTTGACATCCAAGCGCTGCCATTGCGGAATTTCATATTTATCAACTTCTTCAAAGGTGGGAGGTCGAGTACCCACCAAGCTCATATCACCGCGTAGAACATTCCAAAACTGGGGAAATTCATCCAAACTGCTCCGCCGCAAAAATGAACCAAACTTGGTAATTCGAAAATCATTGGCATTTTTAAAGATTGCTCCATTGGCTTCATTTTTAACTTTGTGCTTTAAGGTTTCAGCATTGGTTACCATGGAACGGAATTTCCGTAGTTTAAATGGCTTTCCCATCCAACCACGTCTGACCTGACTGAATAAAATAGGTCCAGGATTATCCAATTTAATCATGACTGCTATAGGAATTAACATTAAGGCCGTTATCCCTAAACCGACCACAGAACCGACAATATCTATAAATCGTTTAAATTTAGAAGCGACTGAAGGGTGGGTGATTGGAAAATCAGTATGAACCGCTTTTTTCTCTAAATTCTTAATTTGCTTTTCAAAATGCAAATATTTTAACAATCCTGTCATTTCGAGTGTTGCCATAATCTGTTGACTGGCCTGTTTAATCAGTAGTGAAATTTTCTTTTTACGAGATTCTTTAATACTATTAGCTAAAGCACCAATACCACTACTATCAATAAATTGGGTTTGAGAGAAATCAAGAATAATTGAAGCTGCACTGGGACTGGCCTGACAAGCTTTTAGGAAGGTTTGCTTAAACGCCAACGCTTCCGCTACACAGCAGCGTTGGGGCATTAGTATAGTGATGTTCTGATCTAAATCAAACTCAACAAGATATTGTTCCATTGACATCGCCATGATATTTATAAATCCTTATTGATATTTAAGTTGACAATCAGTTCTGCAGAATATGTGCCATAGGTTTAGTCATTGGTCGTTATTCGGCTATAATCATTAGAAAATCAATAAATGAGGGGAATATGGCTAAGACCAAAATTTTATTAGTAGAGGACAGCCCATCTTTAGCTGTAGTGTATAGACAGTATTTGGAAAAACAGAACCATTCTGTAGAGATGGTAGATTGTGGTCAGGGAGCATTGGATGCACTAGAAAGACAGATTCCCAAGGTCATTTTATTAGATATTCAGCTTCCCGATATTAATGGTCTGGAAGTCCTCAAAGTGATTAAAGAAAGACAATTACCCAGTCAGGTGATTATTATTACCGCACATGGTACGGTTGAGATAGCTGTTTCAGCCATGCAAAACGGAGCCTTTGACTTTCTAACCAAACCATTTGATGCGGCTCGTTTAAATGTAACCGTTAACAATGCTTTAGAACATTACAAATTAACTCAGATCGCAGAAACCTTTCAAGAAGAGTTCGCCCGTGAAACATTTCATGATTTTATCGGCTCTTCTATAGCAATGCAGCGCGTATATCGAATCATAGAAAGTGCAGCGCCGAGCAAAGCTACCGTTTTTATTACCGGTGAAAGCGGAACCGGTAAAGAATTATGTGCCAGTGCGTTACATAATCAAAGTCCGCGTAAAAGTAAACCCTTTGTTGCGATAAATTGTGCTGCTATTCCTAAAGATTTAATTGAAAGCGAAATATTTGGACATGTAAAAGGAGCATTTAGCGGAGCCATTAAAGATCGCCAGGGTGCAGCGGCTAACGCTAATGGAGGAACACTTTTTTTAGATGAAGTGTGTGAAATGGAACTAGAATTGCAGACAAAGTTATTACGCTTTATTCAAACCGGAACATTTCAGCGAGTTGGAAGTGATCAGGTCCATGAAGTTGATATTCGTTTTGTCTGTGCAACTAATCGTGATCCACTACAAGAGGTTAAAGAGGGACGGTTTAGAGAAGATTTGTATTATCGCTTACACGTAATTCCAATAGTTCTCCCTCCCTTAAGGGAAAGAGAAGACGATATTTTACAAATAGCGAATGCTTTTTTAAAACAGTACAGCCAAGATGAGCAGCGCAACTTCAATAGCTTTGATGCTAATTGTCATATCCGTTTATTAAATTATGAATGGCCCGGCAATATCAGACAGTTACAGAACATTATTCGTAATGTTGTAGTACTGAATCAAGGAGATACGGTAACAGTTGAAATGCTGCCACCACCGCTTGATGAAGTTGTACAAAACTCGCTGCAATCAGTATCTTATTCACCTGTTTCAAGCGACTTGGAACAGGAACAAGAAGCTAAAGATATCATACCGCTTTGGATGGTAGAAAAAGGGGCAATTGACAGAGCTATAGCCATATGTGATGGTAATATTCCTAAGGCTGCTTCTATGTTGGAAATTAGTGCTTCAACAATTTATCGAAAAAAACAATCCTGGGGGGAATAAAGCGTTCATTTTGCAATTTGCAAAGCATATTGCAAGTTATATTTTCAAAAAACAAATTTACCTGTTAATTGGGTAGATGTTGGGAGAAAAAAATGACACGCTTTTTATTCGCATTAGTTATTGTTTGTATGGCTGTTCCCGGTTATGCAGCAAAACCAAACGTTTTAACCTTCGGAGTGGTACCGCAACAATCGGCCAGTAAATTAGCTCGACTATGGACACCAATTTTTAAAGAAATTGGAAAACAAACTAATTTGAAAATCATTTTTAAAACAGCTCCGGACATACCGACTTTTGAAAAAAGAATGGCCGCCGGAGAATATGATTTTTCGTATATGAATCCTTATCATTATACGGTCTTTAGTCAAAATACCGTTTATCGGGCTTTTGCAAAAGCCAAAGACAAAAAGATTAAAGGAATCATTGTCGTCGATAAAAATAGTCAAATTAAAAGTTTACAAGATCTACAAGGAAAAACGCTAGCCTTTCCCTCACCAGCCGCCTTTGCTGCAAGTATTCTAACCCGTGCCCAATTTTCAAAACTCGGTATCGATATAAAACCTAAATATGTTTCTTCACATGACTCAGTCTATCGAACAATTGCTAAAAATATTTATCCTGCCGGCGGTGGTGTATTAAGGACTTTTAATAATGTCAATCCTCAGATTAGTAAACAATTAAAAATATTATGGCAAACTAAGGGGTATACACCACATGCTTTCGCAAATCATCAACGAATTTCCGAAGCATTGGTTAAAAAGGTTCAATCCGCTATGCTTAATCTTAACCAATCTGAGTACGGTAAAGCTTTATTGGCTTCAATAAAACTCAAAGGAATTGTTAAAGCCGAAAACCAAGATTGGAATGATGTTAGAGAGTTAAATATAAACCTGTTAGATAATTTTTCTAAAATAACAAGGAATTAAAGTGAGCTTTCGTTGGAAGACTATCCTGGGAATTGCAATCATAGAAACCATTCTATTGGTTATATTAGTTTCCAGTGTGCTATTTTTTCAAAATAAATCACATAACCAAGAGGTTATCCATCGCACTCAATCAACCGCTAAACTATTTGCCAGCATGACCAAAGATAGTGTTTTAGCAACCGACCTAGCTACACTGGAAAGTTTTGTCACCGATATTTTAAGTAATAAAGACATCGTTTATGCCAAAGTGATAGGTGACAATATTATTCTCGCGCAAGGTGGTGGTGAAAACTTTCTAAATAAACCATTTGTCTTAGATCGTCAGCTTGATGACGTTGATGATGGTATTTTTGACGTATATTATCCAATTAAAGAAGGTGAGCATAAATTTGGTCGAGTAGAGTTGGGATTTTCTATAAAAAGAATCGACCAAACCTTAAACCAGACTAAGAATTGGGCAATTACAATTGCCATAATCGAAATTATCTTGGTAGCCATTTTTTCTCTAGTTTTGGGAACCTGGTTAACGTCCCGACTATTAGAATTACGTCAAGCATCCGAATTAATAACAAAAAATGGTCCAGGCCATCAGGTCCAAATTTCTGGTAGTGATGAAGTATCTAGTGTTGCCCAGGCATTTAATGAAATGTCAGAAAATTTGGGAAAAAGTTATCAAGAGTTGGAAAACAAGTCCAAAGCTTACTCTGCAATAGCGGAATTAGCCAGTCGCAGCGAAGCCCTAAACGCTACAATTATTTCCGCTTGTCTGGATGGCATGATTACTATTGATGCGCATGGGATTATCATCGAATATAATCCTGCAGCAGAAAAAATATTTGGCTACAGCCGAGAGCAAGCAATACATTCCAATATGGCCGAGTTGATAATACCCAGCGAGTTTCGCGATGCTCACTATGTCGGGTTACAAAAATATCTTAAAACTGGCCATGGGCCGGTATTAAATAAACGATTGGAATTGGAAGGATTACATAAAAATGGACATGTATTTCCGATCGAACTAACTATTTCTGCTATCGAAAATAATGATTCCGCATTCTTTACTGCTTTTGTTCGCGACATCAGCGAGCCTAAACTCGCTGAGGAAAAGTTAAAAAAAGCGCGTCAAGCTGCGGAACAAGCTAGTGAAGCTAAAAGCCGATTTTTAGCTACTATGAGTCATGAAATAAGAACCCCAATGAATGCTCTAATAGGAACCATCGGCTTGTTAAAAGACGGAGCATTAGATTCTGAACAACAAATGTTCCTCAATACTGCCGATAGTGCAGCTAACGGACTCTTGTCTCTCATTAATGATATTTTGGACTTTTCAAAAATAGAGGCCAATAAACTGGTTCTTGATCGCGACATATTCCACCTACCGAGTTTAATTAAAGAGGTTATCAATATTTTTTCAAGTTCGGCAGAAGAGAAACAGATTCGTCTATTCTACGATATTGATGCCGAATTACCGGAATATTATTGCTCTGATCCGGCTCGATTAAGACAGGTTTTACTCAACCTATTAGGAAATGCTTTAAAATTTACCAGCAAGGGGCAGATATCCGTAACCATACATAAAGTTAAACAGGAAAATGATATTTATACATTATGTTTTGAAGTTCAGGATAGTGGAATCGGTGTAAGCCCTGAAAATATAGATTTACTTTTTAAAGAATTTTCTCAACTTGAATTTAAACATAATCGTCGTTTTGAAGGCTCCGGACTTGGACTGGCAATTAGCAAAAAGCTGGTCAACTTATTTGATGGTGAAATTGGCGTAGAAAGTCAGATAGGGCAGGGTAGTAAATTTTGGTTTACCACCAAACTAAAATATGAAGAGCATGTACAAAAACAGAAGAGCTTAAAAGCAAAAGAAAAAAAACAAGCTTTGAAAATCTTATTAGCAGAAGATAGCGATGCCAATATTGTTGTTGCTAAAGCAATTCTCGAGAAGGCCGGACATCGTGTTCAAGTAGCAAAAAATGGTCTGCTGGCAATAAAACTATTAGAAAATGACAATAGCTTTGATTTAGTATTAATGGACATAATGATGCCGGAAATGGATGGTATAGAAGCGACTCGTCTAATCAGAAAAATGCCCTTACCGACGGGTAAACTACCCATTATTGCGATGACTGCAAATGCCATGATGAGTGACAAAGAACTCTGTTTTGAAGCCGGTATGAATGACTATATGTCGAAGCCATATGTAGTCGAACAATTATATGAAAAAATTGAACGCCTAACCGGTACCCTAAGTTCCAAAACAATTGGAGAAAAAAATCATAAAGCCGAACAGGAATTTAATGATAGTAATGAGCCTATCTTAGATAAAGCGACTTTAGAAAAGTTAGCTCATGATACATCACCGGAGGCGGTTCCAGAGATGATTACCATTTTTTTACACGAACTGCAGAAACGTTCCAATTCGTTAAAATCAGCCAAGAAAAACAATAATGTCGAAGATATTGCCATGCAGGTCCATGCGTTGAAAAGCAGTGCCGGTACATATGGAGCGATTAAATTGCAAAATATAGCAATAAAAATCGATTTACTCTGTAAACAAAATCAGTTTGAACAAGCGATACTATTAGTAGATAGTATTTTATCGATTATTTATGAGACAGAATTGGAATACAAACGTCGAGTAGTTATCAATTCCTAATTTAATCACTTTCAATCATCAATCGAGCTTCAGTTCCACCATTTTTTCGGGGGAAAAGTTGAATAGTCCAACCATACGTATCACATAATTGACGCACAATCGCTAAGCCTAGCCCACTTCCGCCGGTAGTATTGTTTCGAGATGATTCCAATCTATAGAAGGGCTGAAAAACTAAATCTGATTGCTCTTTAGGAATCCCATTGCCTCTGTCAAAAATGGTAATTATTATTTGATGATCTTTTTCAATACAGGTGATTTTTATGGGTAGATTGTTTCCATAACGAATGGCATTCTCAAGCAAATTAAGTAATACGCGATGTAAAACCATTTCTGGTACCATCAGTAAACAACGCGCCTCATGATAAAACTCAATATTAACCTGACTGCTATAATCTTGTATCAATTTATGTATCACCTGTGTCAAATCGGTGAGTTTAATTTCCTGTGATGCCGGGTTGAAACCTTTTGCCAAATCTAATGTTCGTCCAATCAACTGGTTCATTTCGGTCAAATCTTTGTTTATCGCATTGATTAATTCTTGTTCAGATTCATTTTTTAAAAACTCCATGGCTAGTTGGATTCGGGCTAGCGGAGTTCTTAAATCATGAGAAATACCGGCTAATAAAGTCGTTCTACTGGTTAACAGTATTTGAATCTGACTTGCCATTTGATTAAAGTTTCGTGCTAATAACGCCAATTCTTGTGGTCCAGTTTCAGGAACAGGAGATAATACCTCGCCTCTGCCAATGGTTTTAGTAGCCAAGGATAAGCGAATTAACGGTTTATTGAGATATTTAACAAAAAACACCGTGGTTATTAAGGTAATTAAACCTCCGCCAATGAGGATAAAAAATAGCGCTAAAGGTGGGTTGGGGCCAATTCTTTGATGAGAGAATCCAACATAAAGGGTTCTGGATGCAATCGGAATTTCAATCCATAACCAAACCCCCTCGGTAGTACTTCTATACATTTGAATTTTATCGCCTAAACGCATAGCTAAAGCCGTGTCCAATAACATTAAGAAGGGTTGTTTAACCGAAATTTTACTCAATTCAGGCTTTTCAGTTGTCAGGGTAACTCCATGTTTCGACTCAAGTTCATCCTCAAAATCAGGCCGGGTATTAGGTGGAAGTTCGACCCAAGTTTGTGCTGATAATGATATTAGAGCGCCCAAATCATTGGCTGATTGACGTGCAATAGGTACCATCAGGTAATAAAAAAAAACCATACCGGAAAACAGCATAAAGACTAACAATGATATGGAAATCGTTAAACCGGTTCTGGCTTGTAAGGTTTTTAAATGGACCATACTAGTGGCTATTCCCATCGGGAGTGAACATATATCCAATTCCCCAAATGGTCCTAATAAACTGTGGGTTTTTGGGATCAGATTCGATTTTTTTTCTCAATCGAGTAATTTTAATATCAATACTTCGGTCAAAAGGTGTTCTATCAAATCCACCAATAAGATCCATCAAATGGTCTCTGCTTAGCGCATGTTCGGGGTGTTTACATAAGATTTCTAACAACTTGAATTCACCGTTGGTTAAAATAATCTCATCCTCTTTTTTAAAAAAACTTCGATTGGTTAAATCCAATTTAAAATCTGCAAATTGAATTGTATCGTGGGAGATATCCTCAAAAGGTGATTTTTTTTCCTTATTTTTAGGACAATGCCGCCTTAAAACGGCTTTAATTCGAGCTAATAATTCTCTCGGGTTAAACGGTTTCGCAAGATAATCATCTGCTCCCATTTCCAAACCAATAATTTTTTCAACATCATCTCCTTTAGCCGAAAGAATAATAATGGGAAGATCTAAGGTTGCTTTTATGCGACGAGCGATACTAAGGCCGTCTTCTCCAGGCAACATTAAATCTAGAATAATAAGATGAGCCGAATTTTGAATAAAAAATTCATCCATCTCTTTCGAATCCTGAACCGTCGTTACTGTCATTCCTTGCTCAATTAAATAACGTTGCAATAAGCTCCGTAATCCAGGATCATCGTCAACGACTAAAATATGTACTTTTGAATCATCCATTAAGGCTGTGTTATCTTTGGTTATTTAAATACTTATTTTATCTTAGAAATAATTTAGAAACATTTTTTTTATACAGTGAATATATATCAATATTAATTCCGGTGAAATACGTGACAATCTAACTGCATTTTACAATAGTAATGAAAATATCCGATTACAGATTAAAATTAGTATTCTACTTAATGATGATGTCATTTTGGACTTCAGGATATGCTATTGAAAAAAATGAGAACATCCTCATTCCTGAAACACCGGCAGAAATAAAGCCATTGACTGGAAAGACCACCAAATCCCAGCCGCCAAAAACTCATTATGGTATGGGCTATGAACAACGCATGAAGCATCGTGAGGCTGGTTTTAGAAGGACAGACATTAACAGGATCGAACGTCACCGAAGACCCGAACGTCCTGCACGCCCTGGAAGGTAGTATTTAATCATGAGATTTGTTTCTTTTACACTCCTAGTCTTCGGACTGTTTTCGTCTATCAATATTTTTTCTGCTGACAACATACATGATAATCATTTAAAGGTAACTTTCGGTTCGGATATGAGCACTGGTTATTATGGTCATGAAAAAAAAACAGATATGCTTTATTTTCCCTTAACATTTAAATATCAAACACCATCCTGGCAATATAGCGCCACATTTTCTTATCTAAAAATTTCCGGTCCCGGAAATATTATCGGCGGGGGGGATGGAAGCGGTATTCCTATAAATCAATTCAACGATAGTAAACAAACTTCACAGCAAAAAAGTATGTCTACTGGCAAAGGTAAAAAAAGTAAAACTCATACAGAGAAAGGAATTGGCGATCTATTAGTGGCTACAAGTTTTGCTTTTAATAGTCTGTGGAACATGCCTTTTTTTGTTGATGGCGGGCTTAAGTTAAAAATACCAACTGCCAATGAAAAAAAAGGTTTAGGGACCGGTGAACCCGATCTTTCCGTTAATATTGATATTGAAAAAACATTTTATAACCAATACTTAACACCGGTCACTCTCTTTGGTCAATTAGGTTACAAATACATGGGGAGCACCGATTCATTGTCCTTAAACAATGTTTCCTTTTATCGTCTTGGATTAGATTTCCATCTCAATCCTATGGTGATTAGCGGTATAACTTATGATTACCGAACAGCAGTAAATGAAAGTCAATCTAAAGTGAAAGAACTTTTGGTTTATCTGGATTGGAAAATTGATAACAACTGGTCAATTAATAGTTATGTGGTAAAGGGATTTTCCGATGGAAGTCCCGATCATGCCTATGGTCTACAACTTGTCCGTCACTATCGTTAACTCGACATTCAGATATACGAAAATGCCTTTTCAGATGGCTTGATGATATGGGTATCATATAGTAGAAACATATTTTCTAAAATATGAAACATATTGAAACAATTTTTTAGCCAACTGAAATAATTTAGCATCTTTTTCCCCCTAAGATAAATTTGTCTGATAACAATTTATTCACATTTAAGGGAGAAAAAAAATGAACACATATACATTATCGAGTCTTGCGCTCATTGTGAGTTTTATCGGGTCAGGCTCAATCTACGCATTTCAAGGACAAGGCAATCAATTCGGAACTCATGAGGACAGTTCGACCAATCAAGTTGTAAACACTTGTGAGCAAGAATTAATACTGGTTCCTGCCATAACCACACTAGCCATAAGTGACCAAGAATCACTTATTTTTATGCGTGAAGAAGAGAAGTTAGCAAGAGATACTTATTTAACACTTTCCTCATTGTGGGGCAGTCAAATATTTTCGAATATAGCCAATGCCGAACAACAACACATGGATAGTGTAAAAATATTTCTTGATGCCTATCAAATTACTGATCCTGCCTCTCCTAATTCAGGTATCTTCACCAATGGTGATTTGCAGACACTATACGATTATTTGATTGTTGAAGGCAGTCGTTCTCTAATCGATGCGCTTAAAGTCGGTGCACTAATTGAGGAAACGGATATCGAGGATTTATTGAATACCATTGAAACAACAGAGAATTCAGAAATCAGCCAACTCTATACCAATTTATTAAACGGTTCATACAATCATTTACAAGCTTTTGTTGGTCAACTAAACAATCTAGGTATAACTTATATTCCTCAAGTACTGTCGCAACAACAGTTCGATGAAATCCTTAGTGATAACCAACAGATTGGAAATAGCGTAGCTCTTGATGTACAAGGGAACCAACATCAGTCTAATAGTTGTATCCTTCACTCCTTGGTAACAGAATCAGGTTTATCCGGAAACAACCTTAATATTAAAAATAACGATAAATTAAGTATTACATCCAAATTTAAACCCGATCCACAATATATTGGGCAAACTGCAAAATTTTTAGCTGTTGTTAATTACACCTCAGAAGAGGGTAATACAATGAATTATTCATTAACTAATAATGGTTGGAGCGAATGGAACGGGAGCATCGAAGGGTTACCGTATAAACAACAGATAACCTTGTCTAATCAACATGAGTTTCAAGTTTTTAACGGAATATTGGATGGTTGGCCTGGAAATTATCAGCTTTACTCAGGCTATCAACTTCAAAACGGCAATATTATTTACAATAGTCAACCATTATTATTTCAGGTTAAATAAATTCTTAAATTAAGGATAAGCTCAATAGACAAGGATGTCAGAGCTGTCAGAATAGCGCTTGTTAATCATTTAATAAAACAGTTTTTAATTTAGGAGGGTGTAAATAATTCGGGCTAACAGTAAAACTTTAGTGAGTTATTGGATAGCAATAATCAAAAACGTATTTGTGATTTTGGCGCTGTCACTCATTTTAGATTCAAATTAATACAGTTAAGGATTTCTTTTCTTAATAATAAAAGCGGCTAATTTTTTATCGGTGTTTAAAATATGGTTAAATAACCATTCCTGTAGAAAATTCAACAGTTCTTCAGGACTAATCGGGGTTTCTGTTTTTAAACCATCGCGAACTTGAACCACCTTTTCAGAAAAGGAACGATGTTGTTCAAGATGTTCGAACGAATCATCTTCCATCTCTTCCTCGAAATTGTATTCCTGCATCAATTCTTCTTCAGTTTCAAAATGATACAAAGCATAACTTAATAAATCCTGAGTAATCTGTTGTAGGGTTTCTAGACGGTTGTCTTTTTCCAGTGTTTCATGCGCTTCATTAAGAGTATGAACCAGGATCATATGTTGTTCGTCTATTTCGGTCACACCGGTAACATACTCGTCGTTCCAGACTAAAGGATATGATATGGAGGGCATATGTATTTTCTCTTAAAAAGAATGATTAATGGTTTTATTTGAACTTAACAATTCAGTTCTAAACTCGTGTAATTTTTGGACCAGTTTCTCATTGGCTTGTCGAAGTTTATCATTTAACTTGCCAAACTTATTATCTTTTTTGTGCATCAATATATTGTCAGCCAATTGATGAACTTCCCGATGCAATTCATCAATATTATGGAAATCCGGTAAAGAAGCAAATTCCTTCATGCCAAATTTATTATACCATTGCGTAAGTCGACAATGGGAATAATCGTGTTCATGTCCCATTTCTTTTTCTATACAATCACATTTATCGGCAATAGTTTGTAACCAAAAGCGATGTGATACTTCGAGTTGTAATAGATCAAATTCGTTACGACTTGGATATTGCTTTGAGGCCACCTGCCAACGAGGATCGGGGGTAAATTCTTTTAGCCATGCAGGTACTTTATTAGCCGGCATGGGCCTAGCTAGATGATATCCTTGAACTTTATGACAACCTAATTCTAATAACATTAAATTCTGTTCCATAGTTTCGACACCCTCAGCAATTACATTTATTTGAAAGGCTTTTGCTAGCCCAATAATCCCTTGAATTATTGCCAAGTTACCAGGATCAAAGTTCATCTCTTTTACAAAACTTTGATCGATCTTTAAAGTGTCTACCTTCAGATGTTTTAAATGGACCAAAGACGAGTAACCCGTACCAAAATCATCTAAAGAAAATTTTATGCCAAATTTTTTATATTGATTAATGATATGGCTTACTTTATTCATATCTTCCAGAGCAGCAGTTTCAAGAATTTCAATTTCTAAATTGTTTAACAGCTCAGGGGAATATTCTTTAATGAGTTTATCAAAATGCTCTTCAAAATTTCCGCGGACAAAATGACGAGCCGAGATATTAAGACTTATTGGAATTGACAGTCCCTGAGACTCCCAAGTCTGTAATTGTTTCATTACTGCTTTAATGACCCAATTTCCAAATTCTATAATCAGATCATTTTGCTCTATTAAGGGTAAAAATTCGCCGGGAGGACGGATACCTAAAATAGGATGTTCCCAACGCAATAATGCTTCCATGCCGATAACTTTTTGCTGTACACAATCCACTTTCGGTTGATAGTGTAAAACCAATTGTTCACTTAATAAGGCCTTTTCAATGCGTTTTATGAGTCCTTTGTTCGCTTTTAAACGAGATTCGAGGGTAGGATCGAACAACTGATAGCAATTTTTCCCTTCGGCTTTGGCTTTATACATTGCCTGATCGGCATGACGTATCAGCTGATCTGCTACTGAATTATCGATTGGATAGAGAGTAACTCCAATACTGGCTGTAACATTAACTTGCTTATTTAAAATATTAAATGGTTTTGCCACCGTGTTCATTAAGCGATGTAGCGCTAGATCACATTCGGTTTCAGACTTGAAATCATTGAGTAGTAAAACAAATTCATCACCGCCTAAACGGATTGCTGAATCCTGGTTACGCAATGTGTTTTTAAGACGCTGAGCAAGTTCTTTTAACAAAAGATCACCGGCTTCGTGGCCTAAGGTATCATTAACCGGTTTAAAACCATCCAAATCCATCATACAGATGGCAAGTGATTGACCGCTACGTTCAACCCGTGCCATAGCCATATGCATACGATCAAATAATAAGGAACGATTTGCTAAGCCGGTTAAGGGATCATAATGAGCATCGAATTCAAGTTTTAATCCTTTCTCGACAAAAAAACTAATATCGTGTGAGGTGCTTAAAGCGCCGAATAGGATATTAGATTTAGACATCAGCGGATAAACATTGAGATACAGCCAACGATTTTTAACTTGAATTAAGACATTCTCACAGGCTTGTTTGTTATTAAGAACTTGAACGACAGGAAATGAATTGTTATTAAATCCACTGCCATCTTCTTGCCGACAGATTACCAATAAGTCACGAACATTAACGATTTCTTTAACAGGAAAATATTTTAACGTAGCCGGATTAGCATATAGTAAATGACCTGAAGCATTCCAAATCTGCAAAGCTTCATTCATTTGCGGAATTGTGTCAGTGATAAAATTACCTAACTGATCGATTAATTCTTCTCGATTTTCCTGCAATTCCTGGGTAGGAGGAAGTAATAACATATTTTTCTTTATAATAGGGATGTAATATTTTTTTGCACATTGCACAAAATGTAGAGTATAAAAAATATATTAACCCTATTCAAGATGTAGTTATTTTTAAATATTTGAATATAAATATATTAATAGATGATTTTGCATCAATAATAGCTAAAGAAGAGTATAGTTATTTAACTATTTTGCGTTGCTGCTATTGGCGTCTGGAAGGAATTTGTCAAAAGTCGGATTAAATTAATTTGTTTCCTTAGAAATGAAGGATTAAAAGTACTTATTCATGAAGTTTTTTTAATAAGACATAAACCGCACCATTTCCACCATCTTTGGGCATGGCAGAATGAAAAGCCAAAACGTCTTGATGTTGTCTTAACCAACTATTAACCTTATTTTTTATCACTGGATAATGGTGGCTTGCTTTATATCCTTTACCATGGACTATTCTTACACAGCGTGCACCAGTTATTTTGGCAAAATGTAAAAATTCAACAATTAGTTGACGAGACTCTTGTATACTTAGGCCATGCAAATCCAAATGGTCTTCGACCAGTATATTTCCCGTTTTTAATTGATGCACTTGTTTATAGCTGATTCCGTCACGAGAAAACTTAATAATTTCTTCATAACCAACCGGTTCAAACTCCCACTGATCCGATAAGTGGTCGGGGATATTTTCCGTTTCACGATGATGTTTAAAATAAGCCGGTTTTTTTTTTACTTGAGCCTTTACATTATAGCGTTCATTCTTTAGCCTTTTGACTCCCTGCATGGCCTGTAAAAATTCATTTTTTTCATTAGAACTATTATTTGAATTCATGATTTTTTAAATATCTATTGTTGTTAACAAACTCAGTCATGTAACATTAGCAAAGTAATCGTCGCCGGCGCATATTTTATCAATTAATAAAAAGATTTTCATTTTGTTAAATTATTTATTAAGTCGTCTATTTAGTGCTTCTATCGTCATTCTCGGTGTGGTCCTAATCGTTTTTTTCCTTATCCATTTGGTCCCTGGTGATCCTGTCGAAGTCATGTTGGGGGATTCCGCTAATGCCGTTGATAGGCAACAGTTAAGACAGTCGTTAGGTTTAGACTTACCGCTATATGAACAGTTTAGTCAATACCTGTCAGGGCTATTAAAGTTTGATCTGGGAACCTCTTTACATTCCAAGCGTGCTATCAGCGAAATTATTTTGCCACGAATCTTACCGACTGTATTGCTTACCATAAGTTCTCTTGTGGTAGCTATCCTGATTGCTTTTCCTTTGGGAATTTTCGCCGCTATTTATAAAGATAAATTCGCCGATTCATTAGCCATGGGCGTCTCATTAGCAGGAGTATCCATACCTAATTTTTTAATGGGGCCTTTGTTAATTCTGTTTTTCTCAATTTTTCTTGGTTGGTTACCGGTTAGTGGAAAGGAAAGTTACCTGTCTATTATTCTTCCATCATTGACCTTAGGAACTGCATTAGCGGCCATTTTGTCAAGAATGGTAAGAGCAAGTTTATTGGAAGTACTCGGTGAAGATTATATACGCACGGCCAGAGCTAAGGGCCTAAGCGGTTTCATGGTTATCAGTAAACATGCTCTAAGAAATGCTTTGCTGCCGGTATTAACCATAATTGGCCTGCAATTAGGAGCTTTGCTGGGTGGAGCAGTAATTACCGAAATGATTTTTTCCTGGCCGGGTTTAGGGCAGTTAACTATTGAATCAATTCAAAAAAGAGATTACCCCATAGTACAGGCCTGCATTCTTCTAATTACCACGACTTATGTTTTGGTCAATACTTTAACCGATCTGTTATATGCTGTTTTAGATCCCAGAATTCGATTGGCGGGTAAGCAATAATGGATACAAGAAACAATAAACAAAACAATCCCAGAACATTGCCACCACGATTTTATGTTGCCGCTGCTGTATTGTTGTTATGGTTTATTATTGTTATCAGTGAACCGATATTGTCTTTGCAATCTAACGCCATACAGTTAGACAAAATTTTACAACCACCGAGTTGGGAAAACATACTCGGCTATGATGATCTCGGTAGACCGATACTAGACCGTCTATTGAGTGGAGCTCAAGTTTCATTTGCCGTCGCCTTTGGCGTCGCCTGTGTTTCGCTACTAATTGGAACATTAATTGGAACCATAAGTGGTTATTTAGGAGGTACTTGGGACCATGTAACCGTCAGAATAATCGATATTTTTATGGCTTTTCCCGGTATCTTGCTGGCGATAGCCTTATCCGGTTTAATGGGGCCTGGTATTTCCAATGTCATTATTGCTCTAAGTATTGTCAGTTGGGTGGGATATGCTCGATTATCAAGAGCACAGGTGTTGGCAATCAAACAAAGAGAGCACGTTCAAGCCGCTATTGCTCTGGGAGCAAGACACCACAGCATATTGCTTAAACATATACTACCACTGATAGTTTCTCCTCTAATTATTGAATTTACCTTTGGTATAGCCGGTTTGGTTATAGCAGAAGCTGGTCTATCGTTTCTTGGTTTAGGAATACAGGCACCTGATAGTTCATGGGGTAATATGATTAAAGATGGCAGTCAATTTTTATTAATGGCTCCTCATATGGTAATTTTTCCCGGTTTAGCCTTAATGTTGGTAGTTTTGTCTGTTAATCTATTAGGTGATAGTATAAGGGACTATCTGGATGTTAAATCAAGTTAAATCGAAGGAAACCATATGACATTAGGTCCACTGATGATGGATATTGACGGTCTCGAACTTAGCCCGGAAGATAAGTTATTGTTAACAAATCCAAAAGTTGGTGGGGTAATTCTTTTTAGCCGTAATTTTCACTCATTGTCACAACTGGAAGACCTGGTTTCCGAAATTCATGCCCTACGTTCTCCTCCTTTGTTAATCGCTGTAGACCAAGAGGGTGGAAGAGTTCAACGTTTTAAGGATGGTTTTAGTATATTACCGGCCATGCGTCGCTTTGGAGAGATTTACGATCAAGACCCGCAACTGGCGAAATTATTAAGTAAAGAATGTGGTTGGTTGATGGCCTCAGAAATACGTTCTACCGGCATTGATATTAGTTTTGCACCAGTATTAGATCTGGATAAAGGAATCAGTAGCGTTATCGGTAGTCGTGCTTTTCATTCTAGTCCTCAAGTTGTAGCTCAGTTGGCTCAGGCATTTGTTTCCGGCATGTCAGAGGCCGGCATGCATGCTACCGGGAAACATTATCCCGGTCATGGTAGTATTGCTGCAGATTCTCATGTTGCGATGCCAATTGATGAACGCTCATTTACCGATATGGAGCAGGATGACATTTTTCCATTCCGCTATTTAGTTGATGCTGATATTCATGCTTTGATGATAGCTCACGTAATCTACCCCAAAATTGACAAACATGCTGCGGGATTTTCAGAATTTTGGTTGCAAAAAGTATTGCGTCAAGATCTAAAATTCCAGGGAGCTATATTTAGCGACGATCTCAATATGGAAGGTGCAGCGGTTGCTGGAGACTATGTTCAACGAGCGGAAAAAGCATTACAAGCAGGATGTGATATGATCTTGATGTGCAATAATCGGCCTGCTGCAATACAGATTTTGGATTTTTTAAAAAATTATGAAGATCCGGTTGCTAGTCTGCGTCTGGCTCATTTGCACGGCACTAATTCCATTAAGCGGGAAGACTTAGTCAAACAACAACGCTGGATGGATATTAAAAAGCAATTAAAAAAATATGTCGATGAGCCATCAGGAATGCTCAATTTATAATTTCTCAGGATTCTTCTTGCGGTAATTTAAAATATCCATAGACGACATTTCCCTTTTCATTATATTCTACCGCGGTAAAACTCAACTTATTAGCCATGGCTATCCCACGTCCATGGTTATCCATGATTCTTAAGGGATCAAAGTCCATATAGGGACTACAATTAAATCCATCACCGCTATCGGAAATAGTAACTCTGATTACCTCGTCATTTTTTTCGAATTCAACACTGGCAAATTTATGCTGATTTTCGGGAGTATTCAATCGATTGGCTATTTCTTTTTCCCATTTACCTAGCTTATTAAGTTCACTTTTTTCATCGTAACTTATACCAAGATTACCGTGCTCTACGGCATTAATCAGTAGCTCATATAGCCCCATTACAATTTTTTTTGGTTCCGGATATGCATAAGAGAGCAGGGACGCCAATGCATGCACATCGTTAAGGCTTTGAAACTCAAAATAAGCAGTTTGCATTAGACTGGTAGCATTTTGAGCTTTTTCTAATTCACTCAGAAGTTGGTTTTGTTGAGCCCGATCACGACATGCCGTCTTAATCACCGAAAGCAACATATCTTCTTCAAAAGGCTTGGTTAAATAATATAAAGCACCGGCATTTAAACCTTCTAATATATTATTTTTACTAATTTTTGCGGTTTGGAATATTACCGGACAATACTGTAGGATTGGATGTGTTTTTATCTTTCTTAAAACCTCCATTCCATTCATTTCCGGCATCATTCTATCTAAAAGGATGATATCGTAATCATAAGGATCGGAGCTCAGCATATTCCATGCTATAAGTCCATTTTCAGCAGTACTTATCCTATAGTTTTCATAACTTAGGTATTCTTCGATAATTTTTAGGTTGAATACTTCATCATCTACTACAAGAATATGCGGTGGCTTCTTATTCGTCATAATTTAATATTAGGGTACTCGAAAAACATGTTTTATCTGACTGTAACATAATTGACACCTATATTAAGAGGTCTTTAGTCAGAAGATATCTAAAAAGTAGTTTTTTTTGTAAAATGACTACTTAAAACAATAATAACAACTAGCAAATAAATAGCAAATTACAAGGTACAATTAAAGTATAAATCTAATGAAAAGACAATAAAATTGACGTTGAAGTTTTGTTATAGATCAAATAGTAAAGTTTTTAGATTTTAGGAGTAAAAAGTGGATAAGATTGAGCTCGAACTTAAAACATGGTTGTTAAACCTCGATCTCACCGGGAATGGTTTATGGGTAACGGAAAGTTTTTTAATCATTTTTGTTGCTCTTTTAATCGATTTTTTTCAAAAAAAGATTGTCAAGCATTTAACTCATAAATTTAAACAGACCAAAAATCCCTGGGACGACGCTGTAATAGGAGCCATATGCAAACCTATCAGTGCATTTATTTGGTTGTGGGGAATAAGTATTGCCGCCTACGTGGTGTTTGATTCTAATAATATTCAAACCGGTGAATTTATCACTCGGGTCCGAGAGCTCGGCACTATCTTAATATTAACTTGGTTCATATTACGATTAATTAGTCGTTTTGAACAAAATATTATTGAAATTAAAAAAAGGAAAATAAAAAAATATGATGTTACTACAGTACAAGCAATTGCTAAATTATTAAGAATTTCTGCCCTAATTACCGGTGCACTAATCGTTTTACAGGAATTAGGAGTAAGTGTTTCCGGTGTTTTGGCTTTTGGAGGAATTGGCGGTATAGCAATAGGTTTTGCAGCCAAAGATCTGCTTTCAAATTTCTTTGGCGGTTTAATCATATATCTTGATAGGCCATTTAAGGTTGGTGATTGGATCCGCTCACCGGATAGAAAAATTGAAGGTACGGTAGAAGTGATCGGATGGCGATTAACAAAAATCAGGACCTTTGATAAAAGACCTTTGTATGTTCCGAACTCTTTTTTTACCAGTATAGCGGTGGAAAACCCTTCCCGTATGAGTCATCGCCGCATATATGAAACGATAGGAATTCGTTATGACGACGGTTCCAAATTACAAAATATTATATCTGACACACAAAATATGTTAAAAGAGCATCCGGAAATCGATATCTCACAAACACTTATTGTAAATTTTAATAGTTTTGCCCCATCTTCCTTAGATTTTTTTGTTTATACTTTTACCAAAACCACTGATTGGGTAAAATATCATGAAGTCAAACAGGACGTCTTATTTAAAATAATGGAAATTGTGGAAAGCAATAATGCTGAAATAGCCTTTCCTACCTCGACGGTACATCTTGCGAATAACCCGTTAAACGAAGTATCTGAATTTAATCAATAATAAATCAAATAGAGATTTAATATGTCGGATAAACTGATAGTAGTACTCGTAAATGCCAACCCTGATAACTTTTTAGAGGTAAGCATGCCAATTTTACAAGCGACAGTAGCAGCTTCAATGGAGTACGAAGTAGAACTCATTTTCAGTGGTAGGGCAGGAAAATTAGCCATCAAAGGCCATGCCGAAGAGGTCATGGATCTAAACAATGAAAATCACTCTGTCTACACTCTGATTAAAGATGCCTACGAAGCAGGAGTGGTTTTAAAAGTTTGTACACCGGCTCTGGAACTTTGGGGGGATGAGTTAATTTCAGAAATAAATGAAATTGTCGGTGGAACATACATAATTTCCGAAGCAATGGATAACGATACCGTTACTTTTACTTATTAGCTATCACCAAGTTTCAGGTTTAATATCCCATAATTTCTGGTGTTTTTTTTAAATTCGGTTAAAACTGAATTTAAAATGCCAGACGTTTTGATTATATAGCTTATAAAATGGTAAAATACTTGTTTGCTCCAGGCCGTAGTAGTTAGTCTAGGAGTGTTAGGAATGGTTAAATCTAAGCATTAAAAATCTTAACAAGCTGTTTTCAGGAAGAAAAATGCTTGCCCGCTTTTGAGTAGTTTTTAAGTTTAAATGCCTTCCCATGATTTCCCTTACTATAGAATGAGGAGAGCTAGTGGCTTTAGTTTTTGTTGAGTCAGCACATTTACCAACACCTTGGGCTGAATTTACAATCCGTGGTTATGAAGATGACCAAACCGGTAAAGAGCATATCGCACTGGTATTAGGTGATGTTCAATCAGACCAACCAGTATTAATGCGCATTCACTCTGAGTGTTTGACCGGAGATGCATTGTTTAGTGTTCGATGTGATTGCGGCCCACAATTAGAAGCCGCTTTAAAGCGCGTTGCCGAAGAAGGGCGTGGCCTCATACTATATTTACGTCAAGAAGGACGTGGAATTGGTTTGATTAATAAAATCAAAGCTTATCATCTACAAGATGCAGGAGCCGATACCGTTGAGGCCAATGAAAACCTTGGCTTTGATGCTGATATGCGGGAGTACTCCATGGCACATCAAATGTTAGACGATATGAAAGTTAAAAAGATTCGCCTAATGACCAATAATCCCCGAAAAGTAAAAGCAATGGAGGATGAAGGTTTTGATGTGGTAGAACGTTTACCTTGGAAACATGGTAAGAGCACCCATAATTCTCATTATCTATCGACTAAAGCAGATAAATTAGGCCATATGTTGTAACTATTTCATGAATCAAATAAAAAAAGCCCATCCAAGGATGGGCTTTTTTTTACCTCTAATTTAACTGCTGTAACCCCAAAGAGTCACAGCAGCTGTATAGGCATGACCAAATCAGCTATTTTCACTACTTGTTTTAGTTTTACTTCGACCGCGAGAATTCCTTTTGTCGGTCATTGCTGCCATCGAGGAAGAAGCTCCGCTAAAACGGTTTGAAGTCGTTTCAGTTCGAGATCTTCTTCGAGATCGTTTTTTAACCGTAGTCGGCTTTGTTTCTGTCTCTGCTTTAGAATCTGAAGAAGTATTCGAAGACTCAGTTGGAGGCTTAGTAGCCGATGCCTTCTCGTCCTTAATGACTTTCTCAGTTGATTTTCCTTCAACCGATACTGCGCTATCTTCTGAAACTGTTTTAGACTCTACAGATTCATTTTCACTTTGTTTGACATCAGTTTTTTTCGCTTTAGCAGCCGTTTTTTTACGAGCCTTTTTAGTGCTGGCTTTTTTTCTAGTGGCTTTCTTTTTAGTCGGCTTGGTGACCGTATTTTCTTCACTATTTACAACGGAGTCTGGTTCTTTCTGGGGCGAAATTACAACTTGTTCGTCTTTAGATTGAGTTTCGACTGTATCATCAACGACCGTATCCTTAGTAGCTACGGCTTTTTTTCTGCTGGCTTTCTTTTTTACTGTTCCTGAGCTCTTTTTAGTTACTGACTTGCGAGAAGAACGTCTTGCTCCAGGACCTCTTAACGGTCGTTTGTTTTCTGATTCATCGTCAAGCACATTAGATTCAGCATTAGTATCGTTTTGTTTTTCACCAGTGGTTTGATTCGATACTGTCTCTACGTTGTCCTGAACAGATTTAGCAATATGAGTGGTGTTTTGCTTATCTTGGTTCTCTGAAGAGGCCTTATTTCCTTCCTGAGTTGTACTAGTTGCCTTTTCCGCAGTTGATTCTACAACCTTAGAAACGTTTTCTTGTTTTAACGGCTTGGTTTCAGTTCCTTGAGTATTTTTATTGTCCGCATCATCGGAACTTGTTGACATTTGTTTTTTGCGATTTTCTGCAAATTGTTTTGCATAGGTTGCACTACTACTGCCGCCGTCAATTAATTCCGGCTTTTCCGTCACCGTATTTTGAGCTACATTGCGGTTAGTTTTGTTGTCTTTTTGTTGTCTTGAACTGCGATTATCCTTGTTTCTAGCTTGTTTTTTACGATTTTCGTTAGTTCCTTCACCACGCACCGGACGTGTTTGTTTTCGTTTATCGTCGGCATTATCATTGCGATTAGGACGATTATTTTGTTTACGACCATCAGAACGTTTGTCTGTACGTTTATCGGGCCTTCTGTCGGTTTGTCCTTGTCGACGTTGGTTTCTATTTTGTGAACCGGATGAACGTGGACGATCACTATTTTCCTGTTGATTGCGTGAACGTTTCTTATTGTTATCAATAGTCTCTTCGCTAATCTCATTCGCTTTGCTAAAAATCGAACCCCATATTTTTTTCACCACATTAAATGGTTGACTAATAGGATTAGTTTTAACCGGAAGAACCGATTTAACCATGGGTTCCTCACTGGTTATAATCGGCGCAGATTCAGGCTCTTTTTCTTCCAATGGGTTATTCATTTCAAAACTGTTTAACAACAGTTCTTCATCGTCCAATTGATCAGTTCTTATCCGATCAATACGATAATGAGGAGTTACTAAAGAAGTATTAGGAATTAAAACAATATTGATTTTATAACGTTTTTCAACCGACTCAATTACTTCACGCTTTTCATTTAGAATAAATGTAGCGACATCTATCGGTGCATGAGCAATGATTTTTGCAGTATTCTTTTTCATCGCATGTTCTTCGAATATGCGAAGCATGGACAATGCCAGTGATTCAATACCGCGGATAGTGCCTTGACCATCACAACGAGGACAAGTTATTTGACTCGATTCACCTAATGAAGGGCGAAGTCTTTGACGAGACATTTCCAACAATCCGAACCTGGAAATTCTGCCAACCTGAACCCGCGCTCGGTCCATTTTCAACGCTTCTTTTAAGCGATTTTCCACGGCTCGCTGGTTTTTAATCGGATTCATATCGATGAAGTCGATAACAACGAGTCCACCCAGGTCTCTTAAACGTAATTGTCTGGCAATTTCGTCGGCCGCTTCCAGGTTTGTGTGAAGTGCGGTTTCTTCTATGTCACTACCTTTAGTCGCTCTGGCTGAATTGATGTCGATCGAGACTAAGGCTTCGGTGTGATCGATTACAATTGCTCCACCTGAAGGCAAACTAACCTCACGTTGAAATGCTGTTTCGATCTGCATTTCGATTTGATAACGGGAGAATAAAGGAGTGTTATCCTTATATAATTTAACTTTATGCAAATGTTGTGGCATCACCCGCTGCATGAATTCATAAGCTTCTTTATGGGTGCCTTCTTCATCAATGATGATTTCGGTAATATCAGCACGTAAATAATCACGAATCGCACGAATAATGATATTGCTTTCTTGATAAATTAAAAAAGGAGCAGATTTTTCAGCTTGTGCAGTATCAACCGCTTTCCAAAGTCCTAGCAAGTAATCAAGATCTTGCTGTAGTTCTTCCTGACTTTTTCCAACACCTGCGGTACGGGCAATAAGTCCCATATGTTTAGGGATACTTAAGGCCTGGAGATTATCTTTTAATTCCGTGCGGCTATCGCCTTCAATTCGTCTGGAAACGCCTCCGGCTCTAGGATTATTGGGCATTAAGACCAAATATCTACCGGCTAAGCTGATAAAAGTGGTTAGGGCTGCGCCTTTATTTCCGCGCTCTTCCTTTTCAACTTGTACAACAATTTCCTGACCTTCACTAAGGAGATCTTTTATATTATATCGTTGACCGGATTCCGGTTTGGATTTGAAATATTCTTTGGAAATCTCTTTTAACGGTAAAAAACCATGTCGCTCACTTCCATAGTCTACAAAAGCAGCTTCCAAACTAGGCTCAATTCTTGTAATACGAGCTTTATAGATATTGGCTTTTTTTTGAGTCCTTTGAGCAGACTCGATATCCAGATCAAATAAACGTTGGCCATCGACCAGGGCAACGCGCAACTCTTCTGGTTGAGTTGCATTAAATAACATTCTTTTCATAGGTTAACTAAACTCGGTTAAGATATAAACCTGAGAACCTAGAAGGAAAGCATAATATTTGATTACTTTAATGGAGGCAATAAAATCCAGCCATTGCAACCAGAGCAAGGCATTGATAGCCACTGATTTCTGGTTGTAGTTCAACTAAATTATGGTTTAATTCTGTTTTGACACTACCACTATTTAGCAGAAGAAAGCTTTAACAGTTTTATAATAAAACACCAACAGCCATTGCTGTCTTGGTAACTTAAATTCTGTTTAATATTTAATATGCTTTTAATCTTAGATTATCAAGCTAAGTTGTGCAGGTATCGCTAATATGCATAACGATTTGATTGAAGTTTTAAAACTATTTTATTAATAGAAAAACAAAGTTTTTTATCGTCACTCTAAGCAATTTGGTGACCGCCTAAATGTATTGGACCCTAGACTGTTTTAAATTTGTAGGAAAGAATCATTTAATTCTTTGCTTAAACCCTTTTTGTTTACAAGGGTGATACCTAGTAACTTGTCTAAACCCTAATGCAGGCAAATTTCAATATATTTATCGAATAAAACATATTTATCGATACAACATGCACCGTAAAAATTCGTTTATACCCATTTAAATTACTTTATTCATTTGTCGTTTTTATATGCAATTGAATAAATTTTTGGGTAGCGCAACTATAACAGTGTTATATCCATCCATCAATGTAATTTGTTATAATTTCACGATGAATTGTAAATTTAACCAGAATAAAGTGCGTTTTGCTGAAATTAATGACAATAATCTTGAGCAAAGAATCGATAATTATCTACTACGAGAATTAAATGGAGTCCCCAAAACCCATATTTATAAAATAATTCGTAAAGGTGAGGTCAGAGTTAACAAAAAACGCATTAAACCTACCTATAAATTACAACTTGGAGATATCGTTCGAATACCACCAGTAAAAACAGTCCAAAAAATGGAAGTTAAAGTCGATCAACCTTTAATCTCTTACCTGGAACAAACTATCCTATTTGAAAGCAAACAACTCTTGGTTATCAATAAACCTTCTGGATTGGCAGTTCATGGCGGCAGTGGAATTAGCTACGGTTTGATCGAAGCAGTTCGTTTAATGCGTCCTCAAGATAAATTTTTGGAACTGGTACATAGACTGGATCGCGATACTTCCGGCTGTATATTAATAGCTAAGAAAAAACAAGTTTTGAACTCTTTACATCAACAATTACGCGAACGTAGTAGTGATAAACGCTATCTTGGTTTACTATGCGGTAACTGGAACGGAGGTGAACGAGTTGTCGATGTACCTTTAAAGAAAAACACATTAAAATCGGGAGAAAGAATTGTTACTATCGATCCCCAACAAGGCAAACAATCACGAAGCATTTTTTCCCCACTAAAGGCCTATTCAGATACCTGTTTGGTTGAAATCAAGATTGAAACCGGGCGAACACACCAAATTAGGGTACACTCTCAGTATTTAAAAAAACCACTAGTGGGTGATCAAAAATACGGCAATTTTGCCTGTAATCAACGATTTAAAAAAATGGGTTTAAAACGGTTATTTTTACATTCCAGTCAAATCACTATCAACTTGCCAAATAGTACTAAAGCCCATACCTTTAAAGCACCGCTTGCAGAAGATTTACAACAAGTTATTGATAAACTAAATGAACAGTAATAAGAAATACAAACTCATCATCTTTGATTGGGATGGAACCTTGATGGATTCTCAAGGTCGTATTGTAGATTGCCTTAGACACTCACAACGAGACATGAAATTAACCGAAAAAAGTGATGCAGATTTAAAAAATATAATCGGCTTAGGGTTGAATGAAGCCATCCAAACTTTATATCCTGACTTATCATTAAAACAAGTCAATAAATTTGCCGATCGCTATCGTCAATGCTATATGATGGAAGAACACCAGCCTCTAGCATTGTTTGATCAGGTACAAGAATTGTTAGAAAATTTACATCAATCCGGAGTCATGTTGGCAGTGGCCACCGGTAAAGCACGTAGGGGTTTGAATCATGCATTAAACGATGTTGGTTTAAATAATTTTTTTCATGCCAGCCGATGTGCTGACGAAACACATTCCAAGCCACATCCTCAGATGTTAGAGGAAATTTTAGATGAATTTGCTTTATCACCGCATGAGGCAATAATGGTCGGTGATACTGAATATGATCTGGTCATGGCGAATAGTATCAATATGGATGCCTTAGCAGTCAGTTATGGCGTACATGAGGAAAAAAGATTATTATCTTTCAACCCTGTAGCTTGTTTACCCAATGTTAAAGAGTTAGCCTGTTTTTTAAATAAAGTTGCACAAAATTATCTGGATTAAGTAGGAAAAGTAGCAAATGTCAGAGTGGGAAAGTAATAAAAACAAAGAGGAAAGTCATAATGAACCTTTTGTTGGTGATTTAAATGAGATAGAACAAAATAGCAAGGAATACAAAACCTTTGAGAAAATGTCTAAAGAATCCAATTGGGAACAAAAATTGGTCCATTCCTTGGCTTTTGAAGCCATAAAAGAGCAACGGACCAAAAGACGTTGGGGAATCTTTTTTAAATTCGCCTTTTTAGCTTATGTTATCGTTTTAACGGTCATTATGATCTACCCGATTGATTCTGATATCGAAAATCTGAGCCAAGATCATACTGCTCTAATTAATGTTGAAGGTGTAATAGCCTCCGACAGTGAAGCCAGTGCAGACAAAATTGTCGGTAGTTTAAGAGATGCCTATAAAGATGAAAAAACCAAAGGCATTATTTTACGAATGAATACTCCTGGCGGTAGTCCTGTACAATCCGGTTATATTAATGATGAAATTTATCGTCTTAAGGAAAAATATCCGGACATTCCAGTATATGCTGTCATTAGTGATGTTTGTGCTTCAGGTGGCTACTATATCGCTGCAGCAAGTGATGCCATTTATGCCGACAAAGCCAGTATCGTCGGCTCTATCGGTGTTATTATGAATGGCTTTGGCTTTGTCGAAGCGATGAAAAAACTGGGCATTAGTCGTCGACTATACACATCAGGTGAACATAAAGCTTTTTTAGATCCGTTTTCACCACAAAATGAAGTTGAAGTTGAACACGTTAATGACATGTTAAAAAACATCCATGAACAATTTATTAAAGTGGTAAAAAAAGGACGGAAAGATAAATTAAGTAACGATCCTGAGTTGTTTAGCGGTTATTTCTGGACTGGAGAAAAAGCCTTGGAAAATGGTCTAGTGGATAAACTGGGTAGTTCCGGCTATGTTGCCAGAGAAGTTATCGGTGCAGAAAAAATCAAGGAATTTACCCATGAGGATGACTTACTGGAGAGATTTTCTCGCCGCCTGGGAGCTTCAATATCGGAGAGCTTGGTCAATACGTTTAAAAATATAGATTTTGATTTACAGTAATCTTACGTCGGGGCCAAAAGTGGCCCCGACGATTGAGTCTTAATCAAATAAACTTAAAAATTCCCCATAGCCTTGCTGTTCCATCTCTACTTTAGGAATAAATTTTAATGCCGCAGAATTAATGCAATAACGTAATCCGGTGGGACCCGGACCATCTTCAAAAACATGTCCCAAATGGGAATCGGCCGTCTTGCTCCTTACCTCCACTCGGGTCATAAAAAGTTTCCTATCTTCCAGATTTACAACTGATTTATCATCAATCGGTTTGGTAAAACTAGGCCATCCTGTTCCTGAGTCGAACTTATCCAGTGAGCAGAACAATGGTTCACCGGAAGCCACATCAACATAAATTCCAACTTCTTTATTATTCCAATATTGGTTGCTAAAAGGGCGTTCAGTACCATCTTTTTGAGTTACCTGGTATTGTTCATCCGTTAAATTTTGTTTTAGCTCTTCCGAGCTGGGTTTATAATATTGCTTTTTATTCATAACACTAAAATTCCTTTCTTAATTTCTAGTCTAATAATAGTATTTAAAGGAAAAAAATAAACTGTTAAGCTAACGATTAATTTATCGGTTTAGGGAGAAACAATGCTGGTCCTTTGTGGTGATTTAGGTGGAACCAAAACATTATTACAGGTTGCCGAGTTTAAGCAAGGTAACTATCGCGTATTATTTCAAGAACGCTTTATAAGTTCAGATTTTAACAGCTTAATTCCCATGTTAGACGTTTTCCTGAATAAGTACCAAAAGGATTATAGTTCGATGATATCTTCAGCCTGTTTTGCCGTTGCCGGACCAGTGAAAGAAAACAGTGCTCATATTACTAATCTGGATTGGCAAATCGAAACAAAAAGTATCGCTAAACAATTCAATATAAAACGGATTAAGTTGGTCAACGACTTCTATGCTGTTGCATCAGCTATCGATATTTTAAACAACGATGATTTATTGACATTACAAAACGGCAACCGACCTCAATTAGCTAACCGAGCCATTATAGGCGCAGGAACCGGTTTAGGTACAGCCATGCAGATCTGGACTGGGGAAAAGCATCACGTGGTATCAACAGAAGCGGGTCACATTAGTTTTGCTCCAGGGGACAAAATACAATTAGAACTTTTAGACTATCTAATGCGAGAACAGCACCAGGTTAGTTATGAAAACATTCTCTCCGGAAATGGTTTAAAAAAAATCTATCAATTTTTATTACATAAAACGAATAGTGACGATTATTTACATAATTTGATGCTTAACGATGATGCCGCCGCCATTATCAGTGAATACGGATTGTCCGGAAAAGACTCTATTGCAGCACAAACACTGGACATTTTTGTTAATATATATGGTCGTCAGGCTGGTAATTTAGCTCTGAGCTGTTTAGCCTATGGCGGCGTGTATATTGCCGGGGGAATTGCCGCTAAAAATATTGATAAATTTGAAGATGGGCAATTTATAAATGCATTTAATAATAATCGTCAAATGGGACATTTATTAAATAACATGCCGGTCTATGTTATAACTAATCTAAATGTCGGATTAATTGGTGCGGCTTACATCGCATCGCAATTAAAATAGGTAAGAAATTCATCATGGGAAACGGACTACAAGATCAATTATTAAATATGGGCCTGGTGGACAAGAAAAAAGCTGCTCAGGTAAAAAAAGACAACTATAAAAAAAATAAGAAAAAACAAAAAAATAAAAAAATCGAAATTGATGAGGCAAAAATATTGGCTCAACAGGCAATAGAAGAGAAAAAACAACGAGACAGAGAACTCAATCTCGAAAAAGAAAGAATCGCCCAAGAAAAGGCAATCCAAGCTCAAATAAAACAAATTATCGATTTAAATAAAATCACTAAAAATAATGGTGATATTCAGTTTAATTTTCAGGCTGACAACAAGGTAAAAACGCTAAGGGTATCCGAAGAAATCCACAAACACCTTGGACAGGGCTTGTTAGCCGTTGTATCAACAGAGCAGGGATTCGAAATTGTACCCAAAGCGATTGCCGATAAGATCAGTCAACGGGATAATTCACTGGTAGTCCTTCAAAATAGCAGAGATGAAGAAGAAATAGACGAATATTATTCCGACTATGAAATCCCAGATGATCTGATGTGGTAATCAGCTCAGAATTCAATTTCAGGTAGAGGGGTAGAAAAACCACTGGCATTTTTATGTCCGCCACCACCAAACTGTTGAGCAACGACAGAAACATCGATCTGTTTCTCACCCGCAGAACGTAATTGCCATACGCGACGATCATCACGGTCTTCATATGATGCTGCAAACGGATAGCCGTCGGCTAGCAGTTGCAATAAATCACTGGCAATGCTTGCTGGTGCATTAACGACCGGAACCTGGTATCCACCGATCTCTAACAAACGCATTCTTTTTCGATATTTTTTGACCTGTTTATCTCGTTCTCTATTAAGGATCCGACCCTCATGTTCCAATTCCTTTAGTTTATCTTCATTTTCGAGCCAAGATTCCCAAAGTGGAAAATCCATAGGATGAGACACTACGGCTGACATAACATCATTGGTTTGTGGAAAATCAAATTTCCAGATATCTCTATCTTCTATAATTTTAAACAATAAAGGTGGAGGAGATTGGTGAAAAAATTGCCAGCTTAAAATTGCCCCCGAATGAGACATATCAAAAATAACTTCAATATTATCGATCTGTTCTTCTATTCCAAGCAAATCATTTTGAGCGCTAATATGATGATCTATTATGGTTATCTGCTTAGCTATGGAAGCTAATTCAATAATAACTTCTCTATGATAACTAAAGTCCAGTATATATACTTCCTTGTCGTGACAATCGGGTGGTTTCTTGCCATGTTGGGCTGCGTAAAATTGTATATCCCTGTGCTTGAAAAATTGCTTCGCAGCAAGTGCCGAGGCAAATCCATCGGGACATCCGCCATGATAAATAACAATTATTGGTTGCATAAGTATAATGTAGCTTAATTGTTGAAAAAATCTTTATTTATAGAACTAGTCTGGTTATTATCTGACTCAATTATATCAACCTTTTAGCAATAATTGTAATGCGCGTTTTATTAAGTAACGATGATGGTTATCAATCGCCCGGACTAAAATGTCTAGTCGAATATCTGCTGGAAAAAAAAAATAGTGAGTTGATTACCGAGGTTTCTATTGTGGCTCCTGATCGAGACAGAAGTGGAGCCAGTAATTCCCTCACTTTAGATCGCCCACTTAAACCAATTCATTACCAAGGGCATAAAAATATCAAGGAATCTTATTATTTAGCCGGAACACCTACGGACTGTGTTCATATTGCTGTAACAGCATTATTAGACGAGGTTCCTGATATTGTCGTTTCAGGAATAAATATCGGCGCTAATTTGGCAGATGATGTACTTTATTCCGGTACAGTCGCGGCAGCTACTGAAGGACGTTTCCTAGGGCTTCCGGCAATCGCAGTATCACTTGCTCTATCGGGAAATAAACATTATTACGATACGGCAGCCATGGTAGTTATCGATATATTATCGGAATTGAAAAATTATCCTCTTCCAGTCAATAGCATATTGAATATAAATGTACCTGACTTACCCTATAATCAGATAAAAGGTGTACAATCCACACGATTGGGAAAACGTCAAAAAGCGGAACCGGCCATTCCGACCACCGACCCTAGAAACAATAAACTATATTGGTTAGGTCCGGTAGGAGATCGAGAAGATGCCGGGCCGGGTAGCGATTTTTATGCGATAGAACATGGCTACGTTTCCATAACCCCTCTAAGCATCGATTTAACCGATCAAAAATTATTGACGCCACTCGGTAATTGGTTAAATGGAGGAATAAACAAAAGATATACAGAAAGATAACATATGTTGCAGCAAAATATTCAAGGTATCGGCATGACATCGCAACGCACCAGAAATAGACTGGTGGACGAGTTACGTCGAAAAGGCATAAAAAATAGACAGGTCTTAAATGTGATGGCTTCAACACCCAGACATCTTTTTATCGAAGAAGCACTCGCTAGCAGAGCCTACGAAAACATATCCCTACCCATAGGTTTTGGTCAGACGATTTCTCAACCTTATATCGTCGCTCGAATGACCGAAATCTTATTGGATAATTTTCGACCGAAAAAAGTTTTAGAAGTCGGAACCGGATCAGGCTATCAATCGGCCATATTATCTCCTTTGTTTCAATCAGTTTACACCGTAGAGCGAATTTTACCCCTATTGGAAAAAGCTCGATTAAGATTTCAACAACTAAAATTAAACAATATTCTTACCAGCTATAGTGATGGTTCCTGGGGGTGGCCGGAAAAAGCACCTTTTGATGCCATTATTGTAACTGCAGCACCAAATGATATGCCTATTTCGCTATTAGAACAATTGGCTGATGGAGGGCGATTAATCGCTCCAGTTGGTAGCCATGGTTCTCAGGAACTTTTTTTATATACGCGTAAAGATAGCAAATTTATTCGCAGTAAAATCGAAGAGGTCAGTTTCGTCCCACTTTTGTCTGGAAAAACCTAAATGATGAAAATATTTTCACCACTTTATAGAAAAGTAATGCAATGGTCACGACACAAGCATGCTGAACGATACCTAACCGGCTTAAGTTTTGCCGAATCTTCCTTTTTTCCCATTCCCCCGGACGTCATGCTAGCACCTATGGCCCTTGCTAAACCGGAGCGTGCCCTATTTTTAGCGATGTTAACCACAATCGCATCGGTATGCGGAGGAATTTTAGGCTACATCATTGGAATGGGTTTTTATGAGTGGATTCAACCATTAATAGAAGGTGATGGTCGCTGGGCAGATAAATACCAAATCACTCAAAAATGGTTCACCGACTGGGGAGTTTGGGCCATATTTGTTGCTGGATTTTCGCCTATTCCATACAAGATATTTACTATAACTGCCGGAATTATGCAGATGGTCTTTTTGCCATTTGTTGTAGCCTCTCTAGTTGGACGAGGTGCTCGCTTTTATTTGGTGGCTCTGCTGATGAAGTGGGGGGGAGCACCTATGGAGAAAAAATTAGAAAAATATGTGGATGCAATTGGCTGGATTATTGTAGTGGTAGGAATAGCCGCTTATTTGTTTTTAAAAAAATAAATTCCTAAATAAATCAACATGATTTGCAACCTTTTTAAAAAATCACTGTCAAATTATAAGGACTTTCGAAAAATAGGAAAAGGATTTTACAATTACTATTGCTATTTTATTGTTTTTCTTGTTACTATCGGGATATTGATAAGCATTTCAGGTTGTGGTTCTACTACTAGGGCACCTGTTGATAACCGTAGTAACGCATCAAAAAGCTCACAACCCTCCTTTAAAAGGTCTCATAGACCACTGTATTACAAGGTAAAAAAAGGTGATACCTTATATTCAATAGCCTGGCAATATGGACTCGATTATAAACAGCTAGCCTATTGGAATAATATAAAAGCACCCTATATTATTTTTATAGGAAAGAAATTAAGACTGGCTTCAAAATATAAACAAAAAAAGAAAACTACTAAAAGCAAGGGAAAGAAGGTAAAGAAAAAAGCGGTCAAGGTATCTAATAAAACCAAAAAAAAGGCAACGGCTAAAAAATCAACTCAGAAGGTAAAGAAAAAAGCGAGTAATAAAAAAGTAAAGCACTCGCCGAAAAAGGTAACAAAAAAAAATTCCTCAGGACTAAATTGGATCTGGCCAATTTCAGGAAAGGTTATACAAAAATTTACTCCATCGAAGGGTAAAAAAGGAATCGATATAGCCGCTAAAATGGGTATAAAAGTTGCGGCTTCCGAAAGAGGAAAAGTGGTATATAGCGGCCATGGATTAACCGGTTATGGTTTATTGATCATAATCAAACACAATAGCGAATTTTTAAGTGCTTACGCACATAATAGTAAATTAGTTGTCAAAGAAGGAGAGGTGGTAAAAAAAGGGCAGGTCATTGCATTTACCGGAAAAACTGCTACGGACCGGGTGAAGTTACATTTTGAAATTCGGAAAAATGGTAAACCAGTAAATCCTGTAAAATATTTGCCCTGATAGTTCGGCATAATAATAAATAGCGACTAGACTTTAAAAGATAACAGTCAGCTTTAGTTGATGGGGTAAATGGGGTTTAAATATGAGTAAATCTGTTCAAAACAATTCTTATACTAAGGACAAGAAGAGTATAGTTATGGGCGATAATTTTGAAAGTATTAAAGAAATCGGGTTCGAAGATGGCATGCACATCGTCGGTGAAGAGTCTGTTGTAGTTGAGAACAACGAAACAGAATATAAAAAGACGGTTAAAAAAGCTTCCAAAACCAATAAAGGTGATCTTGACGCTACACGTCTCTATTTAAATGAAATTGGATTTGCTTCTTTGCTAAGTGCTGAAGAAGAGGTTCACTACTCCAGATTAGCGCAAAAGGGTGATGAAGAAGGGCGCAAACGAATGATCGAATGCAATCTTCGTTTAGTGGTTAAAATTGCCCGCCGTTATTTAAATCGAGGTCTTCCCCTGCTTGATCTAATTGAAGAAGGTAATCTCGGGCTAATAAGGGCCGTAGAAAAGTTTGATCCCGAAAGGGGATTTAGATTTTCTACCTATGCAACATGGTGGATTAGACAGACTATCGAACGGGCACTAATGAATCAGACTCGTACAATTCGACTACCCGTACATATTGTTAAAGAAATCAACACCTATTTAAGAGCTGCTAAGCAATTGGCTCATAAGTTAGACCATGAACCGACCCCAGAAGAAATAGCAAATATCCTTGACAAACCCATAGAAAATGTTGAAAAAATGCTAGGACTCAATGAACGCGTAACATCCGTTGATGTTCCCGTCGGTAGCGTTTCTGATAAGCCTCTATTAGATGGAATCGCTGATAAAAACGAGTTAGAACCGACTCAAGTAATGCAAAATGATGATATGCAAAAAAATATTAATATTTGGATGTCACATTTAAATGAAAAACAAAGAGAAGTTGTAGAACGTCGTTTTGGTCTGCATGGCTACGATATCTCAACTTTAGAAGAAGTCGGTAACGAAATTGGTGTCACCCGAGAAAGAGTTAGACAAATTCAGTTAGAAGCTTTAAAGCGTTTACGTTCAATTCTAGAAGCTGATGGTTATAGTGGCGATATTATATTCAATAAAAGCTAACCTAAAGTTATTGAATCGTAATTTATTTTAAAAAAAGTAGCGCGGTGACCCGGCGATTTTCATTGACTAAAATGTTAAAGGTCCGACAAGCTGCGCCGGTATCCATAAAATCAGTTGAATACCGATAATCTGGTAAAAACTTAAATATTTCTTTATCCGGAAATATTTGAGTCTGCCCAGTTCCAATTAATAAAATCTCACTATCAAGCTTACTGACCATATCGAACGTTTTTCGATCGATATCCTTAAAATCACTCGGTAAGTTATCCTTTTGCAAGTTGTCAGGACTAATCAGCAGTGGAATAGTGTAAGTCTCTTCTTCCGACACTCCAGCTTTTGAAGATATAATTTTTAATTGTTCATTTTCATACGAACGAATATAAAATTGACTGGTAATGTTATCTCGTTGTAGCATTTCTGGGCCTTATTAAATGGTATTCTTAAAGTACTGTTCTAGTGATTTTACAAACTGTTATAAGCTGTAATATTTGTAATAAATATTTTTTTGTTGGCTACTACATAATACACCATTTTCCTGTATAATCACTTCTCTATAACTTATCTAGGCGAATGTTTTTTTGCTAGCCTGATAAAAAAACAGAATTTTTCTATTGATTTTTTTTGGAATTAAGGACTTTGAACGAAGATTTTCAACGCATCAATCGCCTTCCACCTTATGTTTTTAATATAGTCAACGAACTAAAAGCCAAAGCTCGAGCGAGGGGAGAAGATATAATCGATTTCGGTATGGGAAATCCTGATCAGCCTACGCCGAAACATATCGTCGATAAAATGGTGGAAGCCACCTGTCGCAACGATACACACCGCTATTCTCTATCGCGTGGTATTCCAAGATTACGTAAGGCCGTTTGTAATTGGTATAAGCGAAAATATGATGTTGAACTTGATCACGAAAGTGAAGCAATTGTTACCATTGGTTCGAAAGAAGGTTTAGCCCATTTAGCCTTGGCCACGGTTGGACCGGGTGATGCAGTACTAGTACCTAATCCCTCTTATCCAATTCACCCATATGGGTTTGTTATCGCTGGGGCCGATATTCGTCATGTACCATTAGTACCGGGTGGGGATTTTTTTGCTGAACTTGAAAAAGCCATAAAAGATTCTTGGCCCAAACCTAAAATGTTGGTTTTAAATTTCCCGGGAAATCCTACAGCCCAATGTGTAGAACTGGACTTTTTTGAAAAAGTTGTTGAAATTGCCAAAGAACATAATATTTGGATAGTTCAAGATATTGCCTATGCTGAAATCGTTTTTGATGATTATAAAGCGCCTTCTATTTTACAGGTGCCAGGTGCCAAAGACATCGCCGTAGAATGTTATTCATTATCCAAAACATACAATATGCCAGGTTGGCGCGTTGGTTTTGTGTGTGGTAATAAAACATTGGTTTCCGCTCTAACCAGAATGAAGTCGTATCTAGACTATGGTATGTTCACTCCTATTCAAGTGGCAGCCATTCAAGCACTTGATGGGCCGCAAGACTGTGTAGAAGAGATTCGCCAACGATATCAGGATAGACGGGATGTTCTATGTGATGGATTAAATTCTATAGGCTGGTACATCGAAAAGCCCAAAGCTACCATGTTTGTGTGGGCCAAAATTCCGGAAAAATATTCGCAAATCGGATCATTGGAATTTTCCAAAAAGTTATTACAAGATGCTAAAGTTGCAGTTTCACCCGGTGTCGGGTTCGGAGCTTATGGGGACGAATATGTCCGATTTAGTTTAATCGAAAATGAACACCGAACCCGTCAGGCATTACGGGGAATAAAAGAAATGTTTAAGAAAGATGGGGCAGGTATGTTTACCTCATAATTATAATTGTGAACGAAAAAATTCAGAGAAAACGAATAGAAAACTTCGATTAAGGGAGAAAGTTTTGGAAGCAGTAAAAATCGGATTGTTAGGACTTGGAACTGTTGGTGGTGGTACTGCCAATGTATTACAACGCAATGCACAGGAAATAGCCCGTCGCGCAGGGCGTGGTATTGTTATTTCTCATGCATCGGCCAGAGATATTTCTAAGCCAAGAATTTGCAATACCGATAGCATGACACTAACCGAAAACCCTATGGACGTAGTCAGTGATCCTGAAATCGATATCGTGGTCGAACTTATCGGCGGTGATACACTTGCTAAAGAGCTGGTTTTAAAGGCTATTGCCAATGGAAAACATGTGGTTACCGCTAATAAAGCTTTAATCGCAAAATATGGAAATGAAATTTTCTCCGCAGCACAAAATAAAGGAGTTATGGTAGCTTTTGAGGCTGCAGTGGCAGGAGGTATCCCAATTATTAAAGCTATCCGAGAGGGTTTAGCCGGAAATAGTATTGAATGGTTAGCTGGCATCATCAATGGTACTGGTAATTTTATTCTAACCGAAATGCGTGATAAACAACGAGATTTCGAGTCGGTATTAGCGGAAGCTCAACGCTTGGGTTATGCCGAAGCCGACCCTGCTTTCGATATTGAAGGTACTGATGCCGCACATAAATTAACCATTTTGGCTTCAATCGCCTTTGGTATTCCTCTTCAATTTGAAAAAGTATATACCGAGGGTATTACTAAAATTACCAGAGAAGATGTAGCGTTTTCCAGTGAATTGGGATTTAATATCAAACATCTTGGAATTTGTCGTCGTTCCGAAAGCGGCATTGAGTTAAGAGTTCATCCTACCTTAATCTCCAAACGTCGGCTTATCGCTAATGTTGACGGTGTCATGAATGCAGTATTAGTAAAAGGAGATGCCGTTGGACCTACTTTGTATTATGGTGCCGGAGCAGGCTCCGATCCTACCGCATCAGCTGTAGTGGGTGATATTGTTGATGTAGTAAGGGTTTTGACCAGCGATCCGGAAAATCGTGTACCTCATCTGGCGTTCCAACCCGATTCATTATCCGATATGGCAATCCTTCCCATAGAAGAGATTGAAACCGCCTATTATTTGCGCATTAATGCCAAAGATCAAACTGGAGTACTGGCAGATATTACTAGAATTCTAGCCGACAACGATATCAGTATTGAATCAATGTTACAAAAAGAACCACAAACGGATGGCCAAGACGTTCCAATCGTTATTATTACTCATGATACCATCGAAAAAAATATGATCGGCGCATTGGAGCTAATTCATGAATTGGATGCCGTTAAAGGTGAAGTGGTAAAAATTCGTTTGGAACATTTGGATAACGAATAAAACTAGGTGCTTGTCCGAGAATAGGATTTTTGTGCCAGAGCAAGGCATTTTCGCACGGAGAATGTGAGCATATAAGTAATATGTGATCATTCGAGTACGAAAATAACGCAGCTATGGTGCAAAAAGACATTCTCGGACACGCTCCTAGTATCAAACTAAAAATGGTAGGTAATTTTTATTACCTACCGCTTACTCCTTTAGATGCAGGAATGAATATTAAATCAAATCAACTCACTATTTTTATCCCCTCTCTTTTTACACCTGGCCCCAAAGTTTCTCAATTAGACTCAATCGATATACCGGATCTACCTTCCCTATCCTTAATATTATCCCGAGGTTGTAAGACACAAATAAAGTCATTTAGATTTCTAGAAAGGTGTATGGATTTATTTGGACATGTATCAAGTGAATTCGACCAAAAAACAACTGATATTCCTTTTGGACCTATTTTATATTCATTATTAGAAAATAATTCAGTTACTGGAGTTAAGCAATGGATTTATAAACTAAATCCCGTATTTCTCTATCCCGATATGGATCAATTAATTTTAGCTAATGATCTAAGCCATGATTTAAAGGCAATTGAAGCTGAAGAAATTTGTCAGGCCATAAATGAATACTTCAATGAATCCGAACAAGATAAAACATGGCAAATAGTTAATCCTTGTGACAATCAGTTATTTCTCATCAGTAATAAAACTGCTTCCATACTAACCTCACCTCTGGAATATGTCTTAGGCTTACCGATTAATCAATTTTTACCCAGGGGTAAAGAGGCTAATTATTGGAATCAAACTTTAAATGAAATTCAGATGTTATTATTCACCTTACCCTTTAATAATGCTCGTAAAGAAAAAGGACAAACTGCGGTAAATAGTCTATGGCCATGGGGAGGTGGAATTTTTCCATTAAAAACAACCAATGGCTCTAATCTAGCTTGGGATAGGGTATTTACTGATCACTCAATGGTCGAAAAATTGGCTCAATTTGATTCTATTCAATCTGATTCTCTTGAATCATTTTATGACTATAATTTTAGTTCATCTGAAAATTATCTTTTAGTTTCAAATCATCTATTACAAGCATTTAATAATAACGATGTATATTCATGGTTTGAAGAAATCAAACGATTAGAACAACAAATTTTCACCCCGGCTTTACAGGCCTTAAAAGATAAAAATCTAAGCCAAATTAATTTTATCGTTGCAGATGAGCAATGTTTTTCCATTAATAGGCGACAAGTAAAATCTTGGTGGAAAAGGAAAAAATCCTTTAGGCACTTTTTGCAATGAAAAAACAGATATTACCACGCACTCCTAATAGGGCAGCTTATCTATCTGCGTTAGAACAGGGCTTATCAGACCTACAAGCCAAAATTATCGCCAATCGTTGTGACGAAGGAAGACCCAACAAAAATATAATAAAGCCAAGTCTAAATGTTATCGCTCCACCTTGGCAGCTCCAAGATGCTGTTAAAGCCGCACAGCGTCTAGCAGAAGCGATCGGTAAAAAGCAAACTATCGGTATACTAACCGATTATGACGTAGACGGGATTACCTCTCATGCCATCATTTTTTACGCCCTAACAGAATTTTTTAGTGTTGAGCCTGGCCAAATCCGCTCATATATCGGCCATCGAGTAGAAGACGGATATGGTGTCAGTAATGGCCTAGTCAACAAAATATTGTCTAACCTTGAGCTACCCAACATTATAATAACTGCAGATTGCGGTTCTTCTGATGAAGAAAGGATTAGACGTTTAAAAGAAGCAAAAATAGATGTTATCGTTACCGATCATCATGCTATACCGGCAGAAGGCATTCCCGGTTCGGCTGATGCAGTAATAAATCCGACCCGCAAGGATTGCAATTATCCGGATAGTTCCATAGCTGGTTGTATGGTGGCCTGGTTGTTAATGAGTCAATTACGTATTGAGCTTATTAAATTAAATTATCTACCTAGCGATAGTCCTAAATTATCGAGTTTATTAGATTTTGTCAGCTTAGGAACCGTAGCTGATGCGGTTTCATTATTTAGTTCAATTAACCGGGCAGTAGTGAGTTCCGGTTTATCCATTATGAATGGCTTTAATCGTTTCGCGTGGCAGGCGATGATTCAAATGCTTAATAAAAGCAGTTTTAATGTTGAAGATTTAGGTTTTCAAATTGGCCCAAGAATTAACGCCAGAAGCCGTATGGCTGATCCCTATCAAGCACTAGACTATTTAACAGCTTGTGACATAAAACAAGCCAATCAAACACTGGCCGTTTTAAATCAAGACAATATTGAACGTCGTGAAATTGAAAAAGAGATGCTATTAGAAGCTCGTCAAATGGCAATTCAATATAGCCAAAAATTCAAACATACTCTGGTTATATACAGTGCCAACTTTCATCCCGGTGTGCAAGGAATAGTAGCCTCGCGGTTGGTGGATGAGTTTGGACGTCCAGCCATTGTTTTTAGCCCAAGTGCTGATAACGAACAAATTTCTGCATCGGCGAGAACAATACCTCAAATCGATATTCGTTCCATATTACAACAGATAGCTGATACCCATAAACAATTGTTAACCAGCTTTGGTGGACACAAAGGAGCAGCCGGTTTAAAAATCAATAAATCTCAGCTAGCGTTATTCCAAGACAGTTTCGAAAAAACCGTTAACAAAGTACTTGGTCTTGATACAATTCTTTATCCCATTCTCTATTCCGATGGTGAGTTAACTTCTGCACAATTAAGCTATGCTACGATAGAAGAATTGGAATTATTGGAACCATATGGGAGAGGTTTTGAGGCTCCAGTCTTTAATAATCGATTCGAAATTCTAAGCCTGCGCTGCTTAGGCTCTGATGGCCAACATATTAGTATGAATCTAAAATACCAACGAAAGAACATTAGAGCGATCTGGTTTAATGCTATTAAACCTGGAGAAATACAACCTTTTGTACCGGGACAACAAATAAATGCAGCCTATAGGCTTATTCCCGATGATTATAGAGGGGTAGGAAATTTCCAGTTAAATATTCAATATGCCGAAAACAATTAAGCCCAGGCTAATCAAGACAAGAGAATACCAGCAACATTTACAGTGATGTTAATTATTGCTATGCTGTATCCATAGCTTATTTGGTCAAGCTAGCGAAAAATAGGATAATAAAAATATGATCAACTATGATGAAAAAAGAGATTTTCAACGTATGCCGGTTGACTGTAAAGTTGACTTCTCAATTGAAGGGCAAAAGGAAGTTTTTCATGGTGATGGAAAAGATTTAAGTGCCACTGGTGTTACTTTTATATCTGAGAATGAATTACAACCGGGTACTATTATCAATATTAATGTTCACCCCTTTATAAAAACGGTTCGACCACTATCTGCAAAAGCCGAAGTAATCCGTTGTACGAAAAATGATGATGGATTCATGATAGGGGTTAAAATGGAGGATGTTAAATAAAATAATCGATATTCTTTCCATCTGAATCTTCAGCATTTAATTTACTGTTATCCAGATAGGTCTTAATCGAAACCGGCAACTGCTCTATTTCACTTTTAGCGCTCTGTAACACGATTTCCTGCTCAGTGTTTTGAATCACCAATTCGTTTCCTGGCTGCTCCTGTTGTTGCGGAGTAGTTGCTAATTGTCCTGCTTTTTGACGAGCCAGCAGCAACGGATTTTGCTGATTAACGTCTGTTTCGCTCTTACTTTTATTGTCCTCATTGAACGTTGCAACAACATTTTGCGACGACTGTTTATTTTCATCAGTTACTAAGTTACGTTGATTTTCTTCAGTTTGTGAAGGGAGATTAGAGTTGTTTTGGTTAACCGCAAACCTATCTGCTTTAACAGGCAAACGGCTGTTTTTGCCGATATTGCTTTGGCCTGCTATTGCATTTGGGATGACAGGGTTCTTGATTTCCATGAGAAGTTAATTTTTAGGCAATCGGTTAAGCACTATAATTATAGTTCAAATTTTAACAAAAAATAACATACAACTAATACAAATAAAGACGAGGCTATTCATCTTTTATCGACTAAATGTCTAAAAACTTAAGGGTATTTTTGCGATTAATTTTTGACATTTCAGTTAGTAAAATAAAAAATATGACTCTACAGCTTTATATGCGAAATGTGTGCCGAATTTTTAATTACAATAAAACAGATTGTTATAACGAAAAGCTAAAGTGTTTTCTGACGAGTTAACTTATAGCAAAAATAAAAGCGCTTATAAATTCTCATAGGTTCCGGCTAACAGTTTATGTTAGCCAGAAATTGGTAGGAGTAATCGAGTTTTTTAATCCGCAGTATGGGAAAGGTAGTTCCAAAATAGGTCGCCGTCTTGACTGTACTCGGCATCATATTGCAGAATGGCTGTGTATTCAACACCATCAATAGTGACTTTTCTAATAGTCAAATCCAAATTGGAACCTACGGTAGTACAACTCGAGGTTACAGGAGTACAACTACTCGACGCTAAATCACCGGACCATACCCAGGAAAGCGTTGAGTAATCAATCATAAACAGATCGGTAGTATAAGCTGTACCCTGGTAAATCAAACAAGGAATGGAAATATTGAGCTCGCTATCCAACTTAGCACCCGTGCAATTAGCGGAAGTAGTACCACTATCGGTACTTCCCGTATCAGTACTACCGGTTGTTGTTCCACTATCAGTAGTTCCGCTACCTAAAGCAATAAAATTAACCCCGGAGCCTACATTTTGTTGAATAAAACTATTATAACGCGCTACTTTAGCATAGACACCGGGCACTCCTGCCTCACCACAAGTTGTGTTAACGCCTCCAAAACTTACCACCCCGACCTGAGTAAAAGCATTTCCGTTTTGTACGACTAAAGGACCGCCACTATCGCCCTGACATGAGTCGGAAGTATCCGACGTGCTCAAACCACCGGCACAAATCATATTATCGGTAATTCCAGATTCATAAATACTTAAACAATCATTATTGGAAACTATTTTTTGATCTACTTTTAGCAAAGCGTTGGATGGATTTATCGATTGTCCTTCATTGTCAACGGCCGTAGTACCCCAGCCCAAAACGGTGGAAATGGTTCCGGCATCAATATCTGTCGTACTACCTTCAATTAATGAAACGGTCGTAACGCCTGAAACCGGACTAGCCAGTTTTAACAGAGCGACATCATTATCATTAACATTATCGCTGCTATTAGGGTCTGGATTGTAACCGGGATGTACTACGGCACTTATACCACTAACCGTCAAACCGCTGGATTCCAGAGGATCTAAAGTCGTCGAGTTTATGGTTACCGTAGCCGAACTGGCAACTGATAGATCTACAGCTGTTCCTTCAGCATTAAGAAAACAGTGTGCTGCGGATAACACCCATTCCGGGTGAATTAAACTTCCCCCACACTGGCCTCCACCAACATCCAAACTTACTACCCATGGGTATTGAGATATCGATGCCGATTGACCATTAATGATTCTTTTATCGGCAAAGCTTGTATGCGCAAAAATAAAAGAAAAAAAGATGATAAAAGTATAGAGCGTGATAGTTTTTATGTTGGAATACATATTAAGACTCCTTGTGGTAATTTTATTGGATATTCCATATTTTTATTAATAATGCACTCAGTATAGCCAATAATTTTAATGATTTGGCTAAATCGTTAAATCCGGCTAATTTCCATGTTTTATAGCTTAATTTTTTTATATAATAAAAACAACAAAAGAAAATACTTTGCTCGCTCTTAAAAACTAATTATAAAAAACTTTTTCTAATCACGAAAAACGGATAGGCATATAGAGGTGTTATGATGGATAAACATATTATACTTTTTAGGCACGCAAAATCCGACTGGAGCAATTATCATAATGACCACGATCGCGATCTCACCAAAAGAGGAATAGCGGCCGCCGGTCAGATGGGTAAATTTCTCAAAGAAAGTAATAAACTTCCAGAAATAATCATTAGCTCTACAGCGCTACGTACTCGTAAAACAGTAGAAATTGCAGCCGAAGTTGGTAAGTGGGATTGTCCGATCGAATACACAAAAAAACTATATGCAACTAATCCCGAACAAGTATTATCAACTATTCAATGCATGTCCGATCAATATACTTCAATTATGCTAGCTGGTCACGATCCGACCTTGTCTATTTTAACCAGTATGTTAATTGGCGGTGGCAATATCGATTTTCCGACCGCAGGCATGATGCGAATGAGTTTTCATGTTAGAAGTTGGCAGACTGTAGGTTATGGGATAGGCCGCATGGAATGGTTTATGCGACCAAAATTACTTAGCAAGTAAGAGTTTATCTCCAATTCATATCTAAAGCTTGGTGGGAATGGACTCCTGCCATTGTATACCGTACCTAACACCCCCATCTTCTGCTTAAAGTTATCTAACCCGTATTTTTATTATTTTTCCATTTTTTAATTATGCAAAATAAGTCATATTATATAAAAGTTGACGATATGAGTTGTCAACATTGCGTCAACTCGGTCACCAAAGCCGTACAAAGTGTTGATAAAGTTGAATCGGTTCAGGTCAATCTTGAGCAAGGCAGAGCAGATATTTACGGAGGAGAACCAGAATTAGTTGTTAAAGCCATTATTGAAGCTGGATTCAATGCCTATCTGGAAAAAGCTCCAATTGACGAAAATGTATCGGTCAAAAAAGATATTAAATCGCAACCAACAACATCTAACACGACAATTTCCGACCAAGCCTATAGCATTAATATTTCCGATATGACTTGTTCCAGTTGTGTTGCAAATGTGCAAAAAACTATCCTTGAAGTTCCAGGTGTTAAAAATGCTGCCGTAAACTTACTTGAAAAAAAAGCATTAATTGAAGGAGGAGAAATTGATCAAGTTATCCAAGCCGTTAATCAGCAAGGTTACAATGCCTATGTAGCCAATAAAATAATTAACAATCAAAGCTATCAATTTAAATTTAAACAACTTTCTCCCGAACAACATCAAACTATTAAAGATTTATTGCAGTCCGAAACTGACTCTGAAATCACTTTTTTAGACCATACAGTTAAAATTAATAGTCAATCTCATCCAGCTGATCTATTAATACTATTACAAACTAACGGATTTGAAGTTGAAATCGTAGAACAATTTATCGATCCCTATACCGAACAAGCTCAGCAGGCAAAACAAGAGATAAGGCTCTCCTGGAAAAAAAGCTTAATCGCAGCCGGAGTGGGTTTCGGTATCATGGCGGGTGACATGGGAGGTCTTTTTCCCGAACTATCTAACCAAAGAGGACAAGGATTTTGGGGGATAATTGCGATTATCTGTCTCATTACCATGTGGTTTTCCGGTAAAAGTTATTATCAAACTGCCATTAAAAAAGCTCGTAATTTCAGTGCTAATATGGATACCTTGATTGCTTTAGGTACTGCTGCTGCGTGGCTCTCATCTATCCTGGTCGTCATTAATCCCAACTTTATTCCGGGCGGAGGTAATCATCTTTATTTTGATGCTTCGGTGATGATATTGGCTTTTTTACAATTTGGTCATGCCTTAGAAATTAGTGCCAAGCGAACCACAACAGAAGCGATAGGGGCACTGGTCGGCTTAAATCCCAAAATAGCCCATATCATACGAAACGATAAAGAATGTCTGATACCTGTATCATTAATTCAATTAGGTGACCGTATCCGAGTACGCCCGGGAGAAAAAGTACCCATTGACGGAGTGATTATTGAAGGTTCCTCCAGTATCGACGAATCCATGATTAGTGGTGAACACCTGGCGGTAAAAAAATCAGTTGATGATAGCGTTATCGGCGGTACTCTTAATCAAGGAGGTTCGTTTATGTTAGAAGTGCAGGCTGTTGGTGAAGATACAACCCTGGCTCATATTATTGAAATGGTTAAGCAAGCACAAATTAGTAAACCAAGAATAGGGCGCTTAGCAGATCAAATCTCAGCAGTTTTTGTTCCGATAGTTATATTAATCTCCATAATTACCTTTACTATTTGGATGTTGGTCGGGCCTCAACCGCAATTAGCCTATTCGTTAACGACGGCAATAACTGTCTTGGTAATTGCTTGCCCTTGTGCTCTTGGTTTAGCCACACCAATAGCAATTATGGTAGGTACGGCAAGAGCAGCCCAGCTAAATATTTTAATTAAAAATAGTGATGCTTTGCAGTCGGCCAGTGAAATATCCACATTGGTCGTAGATAAAACCGGTACCTTAACCGAAGGAAAACCCACGATCACTAAAATATACCCGGTAACAGACTGGAAACAAGAAAAAATTATCCAATATATTTCAAGTTTAGAGTTTCATTCCGAACATCCACTTGGTCAGGCAGTTTTAGCAAAAGCACAACAATTAAAGCTAAGTTATTTAGAAGTGAGCAATTTTAATAGCCTGCAAGGAATGGGGATCGAAGGTAAAATTGCAGGTGACAATTTCTACGCAGGCAACCAAAAATTATTACAATCAAAACAATTGTCGCTCCCTACTAAATTAACACAAATAGCCAAACAACACAGTGAAGAAGGAGCTACGCCTATTTGGTTTTGTAATGAAAATAACGTCCTGGCATTGTTAATTTTAAATGATCCGATACGAGCTGATTCTTATCAGGCAATTCAACGCTTACACAATGATGGGATTAAGGTCATCATGTGTACCGGCGATAACCAGCAAACGGCTAATGCAGTCGCAAGTCAACTAAAGATCGAAACCGTTTATAGCGAAGTATTACCTGTGAATAAACTGGAAGTTGTTAAGAATCTTCAAAAACAGGGTGAAAAGGTTGGTATGATAGGCGATGGTGTAAACGATGCACCGGCTTTGGCATTAGCCGATACCAGTTTTGCCATCGGAGCTGGAACAGATGTAGCGATTAATAATGCTGATATTACCTTAACAGGAAATTCTTTATTACCGGTCAGTACGGCAATAGAGCTATCTCGAAAAACCATAAAAAATATCAAACAAAACTTGTTTGGTGCATTTATTTATAATAGCATCGGGATTCCATTGGCAGCCGGTATATTCTTTCCAATTACCGGTTGGTTGTTACAGCCCATGTTTGCCAGTTTGGCCATGGCTCTATCATCGGTTACCGTAGTCACAAATGCTAACCGGTTACGTTTTTTTAAAGTATCGCCAGATGTTCTCAACTACAGCAGCATTGAAGAACGGCAGGAGATTGTAGAACAGGAGAAAATAATGTCAGAATCAGTCATGATTTCTATCGAAGGAATGAGTTGCAACCACTGTGTCGGCAATGCCCAAAAAGCTCTGCAGGCAGTTCCAGGAGTCGAAACGGTTGACGTCAGTCTAGAAAATAAATTGGCTACCATCACCGGCAATGCCGACAAAGAAAGCTTAGTTGCAGCGGTAAATGCAGCAGGATACCAAGCATCATAGATATTAAGAGGTAATAAGCAATATGCATAACGGTGATGACATTAACAACTGGGATGAACAACAAGCCTTCGAAACACTGGCCATTCGAGCCGGACACGAGCGGACTTTTGAATGCGAACATAACGAAGTTATTTTTCCCACCTCTAGTTATGTCTATCAGTCGGCGGCACAAGCTGCAGCAAGATTTTCCGGTGACGAGCCGGGGAATATATATTCTCGTTTTACCAACCCCACTGTACGGACCTTTGAACAGCGTTTGGCTGCATTAGAAGGAGCTGAGTCATGTGTGGCTACAGCATCCGGTATGTCAGCAATATTCAGTACCTGTGTTGGATTACTAAAAGCAGGAGAACATATTGTATCATCTCGTTCCATCTTCGGTTCGACTGTTGTTTTGTTCAATAACATTTTAAGTCGTTTTGATATTTCGACGTCTTATGTCGATTTAATAGATCTGCAGGCTTGGGAAGATGCAATTACCGATGAAACTCGCATTCTGTTTTTAGAAACTCCATCAAACCCTATGGGCGAAGTTGCTGATATTAAGGCTTTAGCTGAAATAGCCCGACGTCACAAATGCCTTTTGGTCGTAGACAATTGTTTATGTACACCGGCTTTGCAAAAACCATTGCAACTTGGAGCTGATATCGTCATCCATTCGGCAACCAAGTATATTGACGGTCAGGGAAGGGCTGTCGGTGGAGCAGTATTAGGTGACAAGGAACGGGTTGGAAACGATATATATAGTGTGCTACGCACAGCCGGCCCCACTATGAGTCCGTTCAACGCCTGGATATTTTTAAAAGGCTTAGAAACCTTAAATATTAGAATGCAAGCTCATAGCAGTAATGCCTTAAAGTTGGCACAATGGCTTGAAACGCAATCCAAGGTAAAGAAGGTTTATTATGCCGGATTGAATTCCAGCCCCTTTAAAGCGTTGGCTGAAAAGCAGCAATCAGACTTTGGTGGCGTGTTGTCCTTTGAAATTGAAGGCGGTCAAAAAGCAGCTTGGAATTTAATTGATAAAACCAGAATGCTGTCCATCACGGCAAACCTGGGTGACGTAAAAACAACCATTACCCATCCGGCTACCACTACCCATGGCAGAGTTGCAGAGGAAGAAAGGCACAGAGTGGGAATTAGTGATGGTTTAATCCGGGTGGCTGTTGGCCTAGAATCGATTGATGATATTATTAATGATATCTCTCGTGGTATGTAAATAAATCCAAGCATAATGTTAAATACCGAATCAAGTAACTTCCATCAACTGGCTAAACAAAGCAGTGTCTACACAGATCCTTATGTAAAAGCTCTTGCCTGGATTATCAATAGTCCTCCAATATTAAAGGGGACTAGAGGTAGTAATTTTGAGTTAGTGGATCAAAGCCTTTGGGAATCATTATTTTCCGATTCAGAAAATTTTTTAGCAGCACTGGATAAACAACCTGAAACACTAATCGAACAGGTAGATAAGGTACGAAGTTATCGGCTTGGCCTACGTTACGAATCATTATTGCACTTTTTACTTAACCATCTACAACAGCTAGGAACAATAACCAATTTACATTCTAATTTGGTGTTATATGATGAAGCCCATCGTACTTTAGGCGAACTTGACTTTATTTTTTATCACCCCAAAAGCCAACAACGCTTTCATTGGGAAACAGCAGTAAAATTCTATCTTTTTAGACCTCAGGAATATTCCTTTGAACGATGGACCGGCCCGAATGGTGGAGATTGGTTAGTTCGTAAAGTTGAACACTTATTTGGTCGCCAACTTGGTATTAGTAATACCATAGAAGCCAAAAATGCCTTTAAGGAACGTTTTAGCAGTCAACAAAATGATACAAGTCTGATTCGCCAGGCCTTATTCAAAGGCATGTTGTTTTATCCGTTGGGCAATGAATTTCCCCTTAATCTCGACGAACAAGCATTATTATCCGAACAACACAATAAAGGATGGTGGTGTATACCTGAAGATTTTTTCAAAATCGATCCGGACCAACAAGGGCGATGGCGGATAATTGATAAACTGAATTGGATAGTTCCTCAAAGCTATTCATACCATGATGAAACAATATATACCGGTCAAGAGATGAATATATTGGTTAAAAATCATTTTAAAAACAGTAAAAGAAGTTTAATGCTAAGCCATTTATTATTAGATGAAGAAAGTCAATTATGGACCGAATATAGTAGAGGAATAGTGGTTGACAGTTTGTGGCCGACTTATAAGAAGCCAGTTAAATAAAAACCGCTAATCATTCAGATATATCATTTTATTATTAATAATGGCAAAAAAATTAATATCGGTTGGTCTACTAAAAAACCAACCCAAATGTTCGCCACATCCCTGACATAAGGCAAATTGCCATTCATAGTTTTTAAACCAACTAAATTCTGTGCTTGGCATTCCATTAATATAACAGCCTGTAGCTCTGGAAAAACAGCTAAAAACAAATGTGATACCAGCAGGGTTACATTGTAAATGTTGGTGTTGACCTTTAGGGCTTAGTGCATAACGAGGATAAGTCAAAAGAAAATGGCAGTTTTTGCAACATATTTTGGACTCTTTTAAAGTCTGCTCAGACTCTTCAAGATTCTCTAAAATATCTATTTCATTGTCCATATCCGTTAATTTCGGTGACATACTCATTCTATGTTAAATTGGTAACATCATTATTTAAAGCTTACTAAAAGCAAATTGCAGATTCAATATTTACACTTATGACAAAAGAACAATACAAACAACTGATTAAGAAATTAAACTATCACGCCCACTTATACTATGTGCTCGATTCTCCGGACTTACCCGATAGTGAATATGACAATCTATTTAGACAATTAGAAGAAGCGGAAAAACTACACCCTGATTGGATAACTGCGGACTCTCCCACACAACGAGTCGGCGGAAAACCTTTACAAGCGTTTGAAAGCGTCGAGCACCAGGTTCCTATGCTGAGTCTGTCCAATGCTTTTGATAGTGAAGAGGTTGAGGAATTTAATCATCGAATTGAAGGATTAATTTCTAGCGATGCAACTGTTCAATATACGGCTGAACCAAAACTGGATGGGTTAGCCATTAGTATACGTTATGAAAATGGTCTATTAGTCCAAGCAGCAACCCGAGGCGACGGTCAAAGCGGTGAGAATGTTACGCTAAATATTAAAACCATACAGTCAATTCCGTTGTCGTTACAAGGTCATGATTTTCCAGAGATATTGGAAGTCCGTGGTGAAATATATATGCCAAAGAAGGGTTTTGAACGGTTAAATGCAAAGCAACTGGAAAAAAATGAAAAAACTTTTGCTAATCCTCGCAATGCCGCCGCAGGTTCCCTAAGACAATTAGATCCCAATATTACCGCCACTCGACCACTAGCATTTTATTGTTACGGTATTGGCCATATAGAAGGAATCAAAAAAACGTTAGCTGATAATCATTATGATCTTTTACAACAATTAAAAACTTGGGGGATGAGAATCTGTCCTGAAATCGCGCTATTAAAAAATTGGCAGGAATGTTTAGATTTCTATCGAACCATTTTAGCCAAACGCCCATCATTACCTTATGAAATTGATGGCGTTGTCTACAAGGTAAATAGTTATGCTCAACAACAAAGTATTGGCTTTATATCTCGAGCACCAAGATGGGCACTGGCACATAAATTTCCTGCCGAAGAAGCGACCACTCGATTATTGGATATCGATGTGCAAGTGGGCCGTACCGGGGCACTGACACCTGTAGCGCGATTAGAACCCGTTTTTGTAGGAGGGGTAACGGTAACCAATGCCACACTACATAATCAAGACGAAATAAACCGTAAAAATGTTCGAATTGGTGATTTGGTTGTTGTCCGTCGAGCTGGTGATGTGATCCCAGAAGTCGTTCGATCTGTAGTTAGTGAACGACCAAACAATGCAAAGCAATTCTTTCTTCCAAACACCTGTCCGGTTTGCGGTTCTGAGGTAATTCAAATAGATGGGGAAGCAAAATCTCGTTGCAGTGCCGGTTTATACTGTCCAGCTCAAAAAAAACAAGCCATAAAACATTATGCTTCTCGAAAGGCCATGGATATTGAAGGTTTGGGAGATAAATTGGTGGAACAACTGGCCAATGAAAAAATAATTAACAATATTGCCGATCTGTACCATATGAAGGGTGAGCAGTTAATCGTGATGGAGCGAATGGGGGAAAAGTCGGTTAACAATCTTTTACAGGCCATTGAAAAAAGTAAACAAACCACTTTAAACCGATTTATTTACTCTTTAGGTATTCGCGAGGTAGGAGAAACTACGGCACAAGCTTTGGCCAACCATTTTACAACGCTGGAAGCAATAATGGCAGCAGACCAAGAAGCCTTATTAGGAGTTAGGGATGTAGGACAAGTTGTGGCCCAAAGTATTGTTGCCTTTTTTCAAGAATCTCATAATCGAGAAACGGTGGAACGCCTGTTAGCAGCAGGAATTACCTGGCCAAAAATTGTAGCGGTTTCTAACGTTGACTCCAAGGTAAAAGATAAGGTTATTGTAATTACAGGTACTTTAAATGATTATTCACGAAGCGATTTAAAAAATCAGTTACAAAACCTGGGAGCAAAAGTAACTGGAAGTGTTTCGAAAAAAACGGATATCCTAATTGCAGGAGAAAAAGCCGGATCTAAGTTAAGCAAAGCTCAAGAGTTGGGAGTTCAGATTATTGATGAGGAAGGTTTGAAAACCTTATTAGCATAAAATATCTACTCTACGGGAAGCGGAATGGTAATGTGAACGTTAAGGCCGTGTGGAGAGGAACTTTCCGCGAGAATAGTTCAATTGAGAGACTTCGTTGAGTTGAGTGGAAAATAATTCCTCATTATCAAGGATAAGTCGCCAGTGTCCGGGACGTAATTTACAATGTAAACGAGCGATAGGATTAATCAGCTGATTTGAATTAGAGGGGTTTATATCAGACCAACGTTGTATTTCACCATTAAATACCTGCTGCAATTGCGAAAAAGTAAGATTGTTTAATTGTTTGTTAGCAGGGTTTACAAAAATTACCATAGAACTTATCCCTAAGGTATGGAACTCTAGTCCATTAATACGATCGGTTCGAGCGGGAGGACAGCAATAACCACCAATGTCAGCTTCTTTACGACTCAACATACCCGAGGAAATACCACAAGTTCCTTCATGAACTTTAATATTCAGATCGTTTTGCGAGCCAAATTGATTAATTAACGGCAGAAGAGCGGGATATAATTGCTGATCCAGGGTTAAAAATAAATCCGCATCTCTATATTTCGGCGGGTAGTTAATTTTTTTACTTAACCAACTATCATTTTTAGGTGGCATAATTTCTTTTGGATTAGAAAAAGCGGGACCTTTAAGTTCATTTAATGGTGATGCAATAACAACACTAAAAATAGCTACTATTAATATACTGCCAACTGGGATTTTGGTTATTTTCAACATGCCAAGCGCTTCCCGATGTTGCTATAAAGAAATATATAACAAGTCTAGTTGATAAATTGAGGATTTACAGATCGGGCTTAGATAATGGAATTCTCAGGATTGAAATTTTACAGATGGACTAAGAAAATTGTAGTGGGGGTTTGAGAAATTAACGACGCGCAATTGAAAAAGTCCTGCCTTACTTTAGGCAGGACTTTTTGCAATTATTTTAATTTAACTTCTATCTTGGATTTACTATTTAATTCTTCCAGGTATTTGGAAAGTTTGTTTTTAATGATTAAATTTTTAAGTTTTTCCTTGGAACTTTCGTAACTAGGTGGCTCGATTGGTTTTGCTTCCTCAACTAAAATGATATGCCAACCAAAATCTGATTTAACTGCCTGTGTTGGTAATTCGCCAACCTTAGCCGTTTCTACCGCTTTGGCAAATTCAGGAACCATGGTACGAGCATTAAACCATCCCAAGTCTCCTCCTTTGGCAGCAGAACCTTTATCAGCAGATTTTTCCTTAGCAATTGAAGCAAAATCCCCACCGGCTTTAAGCTGTTTAATAATCTCGTTTGCACTTGCTTCTTCTTTAACTAAAATATGACGAGCTTTATACTGGGTTTGAGAATTCTGTTTAACATTGGTTTCATAGAGTTCTTTTAATTCCTTTTCTGTTACCTCGACTTCTTTAGTCTTGTCTTCCAGAAAAGACGCTGCAAGTACACTATCAACCAAGGCATCTAGTTTTAGCTGCATCGTTTCATTTTCATGGTATTTTTGAGCTTTTGCTTCCATGGCAACCAAACGACGATTAATCAATCCATTCAGTAATAATTTTTTTTGATTAATATTAAGACTATCGAAAGCGACCTTATTTTGCTCTGCAGTCATTTTTAACTCTTCAGCAATAACGTTCTCTCCATTAATTACCGCAACAACGGTTTTATCGATTTCAGCTACGGCTGTACTGGAAAGTGCCATTAAAATAGCAGGAATAAGTAATTTATTTTTGATGTTTAGCATCATTTGTCCTTTATCATTCTCTTAAATTAAAAATTAGTTAGTTTTCTTGGGTTAAGGTAATACTTTTTTAAAAGGCTTTATGATTACCTCTTTATAAACACCCGCTGCAATATATGGATCGGCGTCAGCCCATTCTTGTGCGGCTGTTAAATGATTAAATTCTGCAACAATCAGACTACCGGTAAAACCTTCATCTCCGGGTTCATTGCTATCGATAGCCGGATGAGGACCAGCCAAAATCAATCGTCCTTCTTTTTGTAATTGTTGTAAACGCTGGACATGATCTGGCCGGGCATTTAAACGTTGTTCTAAAGTATTTTCATTATCCGTAGCGATAATAGCATAAAGCATTATTTTTCCTCTTCCTCTATCTGAATATGTTTTTGTAAAAAGATGACTTGTACTATCATAAATACTAGGGTTAACCCCATTAAACCGTAAAATTTAAAATTAACCCACATATCGGTGCGAGCTTGATCAGGAAGGTCGAGCCCATAGAAAAAGGCAAAATAAACATTAAGCAATCCGCTAATAAAAAAGAAACCGACCCAAAATAGATTGAGTTGATTCCACACCGGTTTGGGTAAGCTAATCATTGATCCCATAACCCTTTCCATAATGGTTTTATTGCCGATAAAATGACTACCGATTAAAATAATTGCAAATAACCAGTTAAGAACGGTCACTTTCCATTTAATAAAAAGGTCATCTTGGAAAAATACGGTCGCTCCTCCCAAAACCAGGATCAGAGCTGCTCCAATTAATCTACTTTTTTCAACTTTTTTATACCTGAACCATTCGTAGGCTAGCTGTAACATAGTGACAATAATCAAGACCAAAGTGGCGTGATAAATATTGCCGGTACCCTTATAAATACCAAAAAAGATTGCAATGGGTAAAAATTCGTAAATAAACTTCAACATCTCACCTTTAAGTTGACTTGACGACAAAAGCGATATTCTTACATGAATTTAAATAATTGAATAGGGTTTTTTATTCGCATACTGTAGAATATGCCCTTTTATTTTTCAAACGTCATGTAGCTATCTATTTTGTGTAGATTCACTACAACACTTTTATGTTGGCAAAGAACCCTTAAATCAAGTGCTAATTTTATGATTTATGACCTGCATTCTCATTCAACCGCTTCAGATGGTAGTTTGACTCCAACTCAATTGGTTGATCTGGCAGCAGAATCGGGTGTGTCCTGTTTGGCATTAACCGATCACGATGGTGTAGATGGAATAGCAGAGGCTGTCAATGCAGCTAAAAAAAATAACATTGATCTTGTTCCAGGAATCGAATTATCTGTTTCGTATCAGCGTAAGACCATTCATATCGTGGGTTTACAAATCGACATAGACTATAAGCCTTTATGTGAGGGAATCAAAAAATTACAAGAATATCGACTCTGGAGGGCAGAAGAAATCGCCCGTCGCTTAGCAAAAGTCGGTATTAACGACGCTTTACCAGGTGCCTGGGAATACGCTAATGGAAATATGATAGGGCGCATGCATTTTGCTCACTTTTTAATTAAAAATGGCTATGCCAAAGACACTCGTAGTGTGTTTAAAAAATATTTAGTAAAAAATAAACCCGGCTACATCCACGGGGAATGGGCAGAACTTGATGAAGCGGTCGGCTGGATTGTTGGGGCGGGAGGCATTGCCGTAATAGCACATCCGGCCCGCTATCCATTAAAGCGTAATAAGCTAAGAAAATTAGTTAAAGAATTTAAACAATTGGGTGGAAGAGGAATAGAGGTAGTTTCAGCAACTCATTCTATTAACGATATCAATACCATGGCCTGTCTGGCATGTGATTATGAACTCCATGCTTCGGTTGGCTCTGATTTTCATGATCCGGATGTCGCTTGGAATAAAATGGGGAAACTCCCACCTTTACCGGAACAATGTCAGCCAATTTGGCATCTTTGGAACAATTAACATGAGTAAAAACTATGAGTCAGTTTTTTCAAATTCATCCCGATAATCCTCAACATCGCTTAGTTCGACATTCGGTAGAGATCATTCGTGACGGAGGATTGATCGTTTATCCCACCGATTCGGGTTATGCCATAGGCTGTCACATTGGTGACAAGGCCGCCATGGATAAAATCCGGGTAGTTAGAAAGTTGGATAAACATCATAATTTTACCTTAGTATGTCGTGACCTTTCAGAAATTAGCACTTATGCACAAGTTAATAATACGCAATACCGTCTTTTAAAAGCTCATACGCCCGGAGCATTCACTTTTATTTTAAAAGCAACCCGTGAAGTACCGAAGCGTTTAATGCATGCCAAACGCAAAACAATCGGTATTCGTATCCCTGACAATAATATCGCACAGGCTTTATTGGAAGAATTAAATGAACCTTTAATGAGCTCCACATTAATCATGCCCGGTGACGATATGCCGTTAACAGACCCATATGAGATTAGACAACTTTTGGAACATCAACTTGATCTGATTATTGACGGGGGATTTTGTGGCTTCGACCCCACTTCTGTTATCGACCTGGAAGAGGAAGAACCAAGGGTCGTTCGCCAGGGTCTCGGCGACACAAGTTCATTTCTCTAGGTGCAAACATTCATCACACATTTATTTGACTGATTGGATATCTTATCCATTGCAGTTTTGGTTTTTTTACTTTTTTTACTTATTAGTTTTATATGATTACAGAAAAAATATCTCAAGATTTAAATGTCCCTATCTCGCAAGTCGAGGCAGCTATTCAATTAATCGACAATGGTGACACGGTGCCATTTATCGCACGATATCGAAAAGAGGTAACCGGGGGACTGGATGATACTCAATTACGTTTTCTCGATGAACGCCTTATTTATTTAAGGGAACTTCAAGCACGTAAAGAAACCGTTCTAAAAGCGATTATTGAGCAAGGCAAGTTAACTCCACTCTTAAAACAACAAATAGAAACGGCCGATTCGAAAATTCGTTTAGAAGATCTCTATAAACCCTATATTGTCAAACGTCGTACTAAAGCCCAAATTGCTCGCGAAGCCGGCTTACAACCACTTGCAGACAAACTATTTGAAAATCCCGATTTATCACCTGAAACCGAAGCCACTCAGTTTCTTAATCCTGACAAAGAGATCAAAGAAATTAAAGATGCCTTGGATGGTGCCAAACAAATTTTAATGGAACAATATGCCGAGGATGCCGAATTATTAGCTCAATTGCGTGAATATATTTGGGATAATGGTTATATGATCTCAACAGTAGCTAAAGGAAAAGAACAAGAAGGGGTAAAATTTTCTGACTATTTTGACTATTTTGAAAAAATATCTGAAATTCCTTCTCATCGAGCTTTAGCACTATTTCGAGGTAGAAACGAAGATATTCTCTCACTCGTTATCGATACCCAAAAACCGCAACCCGAGTCTGCAGCTGCCAATCCTTCGGCAATTTCTGATTGTGAAGCGATTATGGCTAAGTATTTCAATGTCCGGGATAAAGGTAGAGCTGCCGATAAATGGCTAATGGAAACCGTTCGTTGGTGTTGGAAAATCAAATTGAAAAGTAGCTTGGATATGGATGCCAAAAAACGTCTACGGGAAGAAGCCGAACAGGCCGCAATCGACGTATTTGCCACCAATTTAAAAGATTTATTGATGGCTGCTCCAGCAGGACATAAGGCTACTATAGGCTTGGATCCCGGATTACGCACCGGAGTAAAGGTTACCGTGGTAGACAATATCGGCAAATTAGTCGATACCGCAACTATCTATCCCCATGCACCAAAAAATCAATGGAATGAATCATTGATTACCTTAGCAACATTGGTTAAAAAACATCAGGTTAGTTTAATTGCTATCGGTAATGGTACAGCTTCCCGGGAAACGGATAAATTAGCTGCCGATCTGATTAAACATCTAAATATATCAGGATTGACCAAAGTGATGGTTTCCGAAGCAGGAGCCTCGGTTTATTCCGCTTCTGAGCTGGCAGCACATGAATTTCCGGAACTGGACGTATCCCTGCGTGGTGCAGTATCGATTGCCAGACGTTTACAAGATCCGCTCGCTGAGTTGGTAAAAATCGATCCCAAAGCAATCGGTGTCGGTCAATATCAGCACGACGTAAGTCAGGTTCGTCTAGCTAAAATGTTGGATATTGTTATCGAAGATTGTGTAAATGCCGTAGGCGTCGATCTTAATACCGCTTCAATACCCTTATTAACCAGAGTTGCCGGTCTGAGTCCCAGTTTAGCCAATAACATTGTCGAATTTAGAGAACAGAATGGGGCCTTTAATAATCGCCAAGAGCTTAAAAAAGTTAAACGTTTAGGAGATAAGGCCTTTGAACAATCGGCAGGATTTTTACGCGTTAGCAATGGCGATAATCCTTTGGATGTTTCCTCCGTGCATCCGGAAGCCTATCCCGTGGTAGAGCATATTATTACGCATACTAATCGGGATATTCGGCAATTAATTGGTGACAAAGATTTTTTGGATAAATTGCAACCTGCCGATTATACCAATGAAATCTTTGGCGAGCCGACGGTAAAAGATATTTTACAGGAATTACAAAAACCGGGACGCGATCCCAGGCCTGAATTCAAAACAGCTACATTTAAAGACGGAGTCGAAAAACTTTCCGATTTACAAGAAGATATGATTCTTGAAGGTACGGTTACCAATGTCACTAATTTTGGTGCTTTTGTAGATATTGGCGTTCACCAAGATGGGTTAGTACATATTTCCCAACTATCCGATACCTTTGTTAAGGACCCTCATGCCGTGGTAAAAACCGGTGACATAGTCAAGGTCAAAGTTGTCGAAATAGACATAGCACGTAAAAGGATCGGTTTGACCATGAAGTTAAATCAAAAAATAAGTAAAAGTAGTAAAACGGAAAACAGACAAAGGAAAAAAGAGCGAACACCATTAAAACAAAAGACTGCCACTAAAGCACCATTGAATAGCGCCATGGCAGATGCATTTTCACGGTTGAAATAAAACTGCATATAAGACATACCGGATTAATTGTCCGGTATGTCTCAGAAAAGACTCAAAATCTGAACCCAATCACAGTCTGACTAGCATAAAACAGATATGCTATGGATATCTCCAATTCTTAATGCAGGTTGTTATGAATTCTCTAAGCTTTTCCTTTTCGGAACTTAATCAATTTCTGCTAAAGCATATTTATTCAGGATATAAAACTTTTATCGATATCCTATTAATGGTTTTGTTTTTATTTAATCTATTACTATTAATCGGTTTGGTCATTTATTTAGAAATAGCTGTAGTACTATTTTTATTACAACAATTTGATCTATTGGATTCAATTGATAAGGTTCTAAACCATAAAACGACTTTTATTACGATATTTATCATTAGTATGGTACTTCTGGTACTATCTCTCTATCACATAAGATCTTCTCAGCAATCTTTATTAGATTGGATCAATAGTCATCGAATTCGCAATCTGTTTACTTCACCCGTTAAACAAAAAAATTCCAAAATTGTTAAAGATGATCAATATTGGGGGAAGTTTTATTACCAACGGGCAGAAAAATTTCGTTATGGGCAAGGCGTAGAAAAAAATATCCAATATGCCTTAAAACTTTATCATGCAGCGGCCAAGCTAAATCATACAAAAGCACAGATCAGCTTATCCTATTTACTACTAGTCAAAAATAACCAAAAACAAAGTAATACATACTCAGAAGCTTTTTCATGGGCTTTAAAAGCCAGTCAATACAATGAACCGGAAGCATGGTTTAATCTTGGCCATATGTATAAAAATGGGCTGGGTACCGGCAAGAATATTCCCAAAGCAATAAATGCTTTCGAACAAGCTATCTATAACGGCTTTTACCATATTGAAAAATCCGGTGCTGCTTATTATGAATTAGGTCTGTTATATCTCGACAGTACAACTATGGAGCCTAATTATTCCAAGAGTATCAATTGGTTAACCAAAGCTGTTGCCAGTGATTATAGCGGCGCAAACACAGCACTCAAAAAAGCTTTTGTATTAAATAAAAAAAATAGAGCTTCAAATCAAACAAAAAATAATCAACACAATAATCAAGAAAAAAAAGAAAAATTTAAAGATAAAATTTTTAAACTCAGTTGCCCATGTTGCGATTCAGATTTATTGATCCCCAATCCAATACCTAAAGGTAATTCGATATGCAGCAAATGCTATGCAAAATTCAACCTCAAATTAGACAGCCACGGCAATCTACAAATATATGCACCGCCCTCAAAAGTATTTAAAATAGAAGAAAAATTACCACAATCAGAAAAAGATGCCAGAAATATTTTAAGCGTTATCACCCTGGCGAGTAAAACCCGTATAAAACAAGCTTATAAAATTAAAATGCTCGAATATCATCCGGATAGGGTGAATAATCTGGGGAGTAAACTAAAATCGTTAGCTGAACATGAGAGCAAGCGAATAAACGCCGCCTACAAACTTTTAAAACGCACGGCATAAACTACCTTAAATTATCATTCAGTAATTGCAACCTCTTCAATCTTTTTCTATGATGACGTCAGAGATTATTGATTGAGTGACTATGGAAAAAGAAGTAAAAATAAGCCTGGAAGGTTTGCAGGTTGGCATGTATGTATCGAAAATCGACCGTCCCTGGATGGATATTCCCATACAATTAGAGGGAATGCTGATCAAATCCAATGACGATATAGATATGATCAAAACCTATTGTGATTATGTCTACATCGATACCAGCAAAGGCCGTACTCCCAGCCCAATGTATTGGGTATTTGACAATCCTCAAAATCATCATAATGATGTTATTGATTTCGGAAAAAATGAATTTACGGTATTACGGAAAGAACATTATTCGGTCAGTAGCTCTTTAGAAGATGAGATTCACGTAGCCCAAGACATTTATCAATCAGTAAATTCAAAAATTGGTGCAACCTTTGACAGCCTCAAGGTTGATAAAAAACTGGATATCGAATTAATTCAAGAAGCTGTTATTAGTACCGTTGAAAGTGTTATTCGTAATCCGGCTGCTTTTAAACTGGTTTTAGAGCTCAAAAAATCTGACCAATATTCCTATAATCATGCTTTAGGTACTTCTGTCTGGTGTGCCCAATTTGGACGAAATTTAGGTTTGGAAAAAAGTCATATCAATGACCTGGCAATGGGTGGATTATTGTTGGACATTGGTAAAACACAAATTTCCGAGCAATTACTAAATAAAGCCGGCCAATTAAAGAAAGATGAAATTGAAGTATTTCGTTCTCATGTCGATAAGAGTATTCGGATTCTGGTTCAAACGGAGGAGATACCCCATGCAGTTATGAGAATGGTTGCAACCCACCACGAACGCTTTGACGGCAGCGGTTATCCTGAAGGATTAAATGATAAAGATATCCCTATCTACGGTAAAATTGCCGGATTGGCCGATAGTTTTGATGCCATGACTTGTATACGCCCATTTCAAAAACGTGTCCATTCACCACATGAGGCTATCAGTGATCTCTATAATCTTAGAGGTAAATTGTTTAATCCCGATTTGGTAGAACAATTTATTCAAACGGTAGGAGTTTATCCCACCGGTTCATTAGTCGAATTACAAAGCGGAGAAATAGGCATCGTTTTTTCGGTTAATGGACTAAAACGTCTACGCCCCACCATTATGATGATTTTAGATAAAGAAAAAAAACCTTTGGATAACTTTTATCAAGTTAACCTCTCCGAGCGGGAAGACATGGCCATTAAACGAGGGCTCGAAAGAGGTGCCTATGGGATTAATATGGATGACCTTTTTTTATAAAATATTATTCTTTATAGTGCTCCACCCAGATCTGAGTTGCAGCAATCACCGCCAAAGGTATAATGACAAAGTTGATTATGGGTAACATAGTAGCTCCGAGCACAACACTTCCATATCCAAGAGAAAACATCCTTTTTTGTTTTTGTTTCAACTTCTGTTCAGCAAAATTGATACGATGATTACCCATGGGGTAGTCCATATATTGTAATGACATCATCCAGGCACTAAACAAAAACCAAATTATCGGTGCAATAGGTGCTGTAAACGGGATAATAAATAGCAATAGTAAGGGAATGGCACGTAGCAAAAAGTAGATAAGTTTCCTAATTTCCATCCAGATTAGAGGCGGCACATCCTTAAGCAATGCCATGATACCTCCTTGGTCATTAAGTGGTTGACCGCTCAAATATTTTTCTGTTGCTTCAGCCAACAAGCTATTAAAAGGGGCCGCAATAATATTGGCAAGAATAGAAAAACCGTAAAAAACAATAATCAGATAAGCGGCAAAAAATACCACCCACAATAGTGGTCTTATAAATTCCAAAATTGCTGCGACCCAATCCCATAGGCCCGAGAAATCGAGCATATCATTCATAAATATACTGAAATAATGAATACCAGCCCATAAAGCCAAGACAAAGACCATTATATTGATAGCCAGTGGAATAATAACGAATCGTTTAATTCCAGGTTTTGTGGCTAAGGGAACTGCTTTTAAAAGATATCCGGCGGCGGCTACTGGATTTTTTGATTTATTTTCAGGCATTTAATTACTCTATTATAAATAAACTAGTTTAAACCAATGATATATGGCCAAGCAAAAAATGTTCAAGCTGATTTCCTAAACGAGGAATATTAATTGATCGAACTCAAATTAATTAATCAGTAGTATTCGTACGCTTTAGTATTTTATGATATAGTACTTTGGTTATCTTGAGCACGAATCATATTACTCTATTTCTATGAAGATAAAAACCCTCCTTTTCGCCGTCATGGGTCTATTGTGTCTAATTGCCATAAGTGCAATCGCTTGGAATACCCGCTATGTTGTACAAGATTATAAAGAAGCCAATCGATTGGTTTATAGCAACCAAATAGCGGAACTGAGTTTACAGCTAACGACTCAGCTTGCCTATGAACGAGGATTTACCGCTACCATCCTGGCCGATACTCAACCACCAATTGATATTATTAAGGAACAATTAATTAAAGAGCGTCAAAGTAGTGATGCTTTTTACAATTTATTTATTAGCGAGATCCAGGGAATCGTCCAATTACTAGACAGCCAAACTTTGTATCAAAATGTCGCAAAATTAAATAAATTTCGTGAACAGCAATTAAAGTATCGTTCTGAAATAGACCGATTAGACTTTCAAAATAATGCTAACCAAATCCAATTATCAGAATTATGGATAACGAGTCTCACTGATTTTATTGAGCAGGTAAGATTATTGCGTCAAATGATAATGGCTCCTTCCGATCCACGCGACTTTGCTACCTACTACAGCTTAATCGTAAAAGAAATATTCCATAGCTTTACAGAGAGTATGGGCATGCAAAGAGTTGTCATTGGCAGAGTCTTGGTATCCCAAAACGTTTTGGGACAACAGCAGAAAGAACAGCTGCGTAAACATGAAAATATGATCATAATGGTGGAGCAAAAGCTGTCCGCAGTTTTACAATTTTTTCCGCCATCTCAAGAGATCCAGTCTGCCCGTGAGGAGTTTGTTAAAGCTTATCATCTGCAATATAAAAATTTATATCAAGAAATTATTACTGCCAGTGACGAAAATCGAACCTACCCAGTAAGCGCATATGAATGGTTCAATCAAGCAACACAAGCCATAGACTCTGTATTAAAGTTTTCTCTGGCCATCGACCATCTGATCACCGGTCAGGTCAATCAAGTGAAAGAACAATCTAATTTTACGGTTTATTCTTTATTGGGAACTATTGTTCTGGTTGGTTCACTTTTCATTATCGCCTATTTTATGACTTACCGACGAATTGTTAATCCCTTAACAATTCTGGAAAAAGCTGCAAATAAGATGTCAAACGGTAATTTGGAGCATGCCGTTTTATTAGAAAGTAACGATGAATTTTCCCGACTCGGGGATACTTTTGATCTTATGCGACGTAACCTGCTTGAAGATATTCGACAGCGTGAAATGGTGGAAATGGAATTACGGAAATTACACAATGCTATGTTACACAGTCTTAATAGCGTTGTTATCACCGATGCTGAAGGGATTGTGGAATATGTTAATCCCTGTTTTGAAGCTGCCTCCGGTTATACTATGGATGAAATATCCGGAACAAAATTTAATCAAATACGCCATCCTTTAACATCCGTCGACCTGTATAAGGAAATGTGGGATACCATTAAAAAAGGCCAGGTCTGGGAAGGTGAAATTCAAAACCGCAAAAAAAATGGTGAATTTTTCTGGAATATGCTTTCGATTGCCCCGGTAAAAAATAGCGAAAATGTCATCACTCATTTTATTAGTACTCATCATGACATTACCGAACGTAAAAGCATGGAAAAAAGATTAAATTTCCTGGCTTATCATGACGAATTAACAGGGCTGCCAAACCGCACTTTACTGATTGATCGTTTCAACCAGACTTGCTCACGATCTAAACGTAGTGGGCATCAATTAGCGCTACTGGTATTGGACCTTGACCGTTTTAAAAACATCAATGACACCTTAGGACATAGCACCGGTGACAAAGTTTTGATTGAAATAGCCGATCGTCTAAAAGGACAGGCAAGAGGAGGGGAGACCATCACCCGTTATGGTGGTGATGAGTTTGTGATTTTACTGTCCGATGTCCAAGAAAGCAAAACAATAGCCAATGCCTCACAACGAATTTTGGACATTATTTCAGAGCCAATAGAGTTGGAAGGAAGAACCCTGCACGTTACCTGTAGCCTAGGCGTAGCTATTTGGCCGGACAATGGTAATGATTTACCTGCCTTATTGAGTCATGCTGACGCAGCAATGTATAAGGCCAAACAACATGGCCGAGATCGTTTTCAATTCTTTACTGAGGAACTTAATAGTCAAAATCAAAAACGCATGGCGATGGAACACGACCTCCATTCTGCTATCGATAACGGCGAATTTCAACTTTATTACCAACCACAAATTGATACTTCTGATGGGCATATTTTCGGTGCTGAAGCCTTAATTCGTTGGAATCATCCCAAATTAGGCCTGATAACTCCGGCCAACTTTATTCCCTTAGCGGAAGAGACCGGTATGATTTTAGCCATTGGACAATGGGTACTGGAAACCGCCTGTCAGCAAGCAGTTCAATGGCATCAACAAGGATATCCTAATCTGATTATGTCGATTAACGTTTCCGTTCGTCAATTAGAAGAACCTGACTTTGACATGCTGTTGAGAGAAATATTGAAGAAAACAAAGCTGGAGGCGAAATATTTAGAATTAGAAATTACAGAAAGTACCATGATGCAGGATCCTGAGTATATGATTAAAGTATTGGAATTGCTTAATCAGGTCGGAATTAAGCTGGCATTGGATGATTTCGGTACCGGTCATTCATCTTTATCCTATTTACAACGTTTCCGCTTTGATAAACTAAAAATTGATCGCTCCTTTATTAACCATGTTGCTGATAGTACAGATGCTGCCGCAATTGCCAAAACCATTGGGGCAATGGCCAAAAGTCTACATCTTGAGATTATTGCCGAGGGAGTTGAAAATCAACAACAAGTCGATTTCCTAGATGATTGTGGCTGTAACCAGGTTCAAGGGTTCTTCTATAGTGAAGCAGTACCAGCTAATCAATTTAAAGAGCTATTGGCCAATCAAAAACAGACCAATAGCCGAACTATTAACTAGACTTTACAAATACTTAAGAAACCTTCTTAAATAGATTTCTACTTTTAACGGTGGCCGCAATAGTCTCAGGAACCTTATCTTCCCAATCCAAATTTCCGGATTGAATGGCTTCTAATACTTCTTTTGACCAAATGGTTAAATGCTCCTCGACAAAATCAGTAATATCTTCAACTTTATTATCAGAATATAGATAATTTAATAACTGCTGGGCACTTTCAGACAAACTCATATTCTTGGATGTCAGTAATGTTTTGCTATTTTCTTCACGTTGCGGGTAGACATAAACCTTAGTATCCGGGTTGAACATAGCGCCCAAGGCTCCTAAGTGACCAAAATCAATATCATCAAATCTTTCGCCATTAAACAGTTCGCGTAAATTGTGAACGCCCAAAATAAAAGCTAATTTTCGTCTGGCAAGGCTGGAAAGGTCCGTATTAAGACAATAAAAGTTATCATAATTTGTGATCATTACCTTATTTCCTAAGGCATTAACCAAATCTACTCGGGCAAGAAAATCATTACTATCAACATCACCATTGTCAGATGAATCTCTTAAATTATTCATGCTAATTTCAGGCAAAACAATAATGCTTTCATCTTCCTCATTAATCTCAAGATCTTTAGCAAATTTAGTTAATCCACAGCTAAGCATATCAACATTTAAATGCGTAGGGGGTCTAAAACTACCTCGTAAAACTAAAAGGTTCTTTTTATATAACAGGTCTGCGGTAGGTTGAATATGACCGTTCTCATCAAAGATAACAATCTTGGTATGTCCCTGGGTAACCAGTTCCAAATTTAGGATACGACTATCGATACTGGAAAATGCAGGTCCTTTGGCCGAAATCATATCGATCTCAATACTATCTTTGGTCAAATTATCCATTAATGAGGTAACGAAAACTTTATAATCATTATTATGATTAAAAGCCGCATGCAACAAATTTACACCTAATACACCAATCGTTTCATATTGTGAAACGGCTTGCTTATCATGTAATTTTACATGAATAATGACTTCGCTGGATGAAGCATCTGCGGCATGCTGGAAACGAACCCCCAACCAACCGTGACAGGGTTTATTCCCTCTAAAACCCTTGGCCGAAATGGTGTCTGCGAAGGCGAAAAAACGGGTACCTTTTTCTCGCGTTTCATATAGTCTATCCACAACCGTTTCAAATTCATGTAATAGCATTTTATGAAGACGATGGATGGACACATAACGACCATCTTCGGAACGACCATACAGTGCATCGGACATGGCCATATCATAAGCAGAAATTGAACGAGCGACTGTTCCGGCTGCACCACCGGCACGGAAAAAATTTCGCACCACTTCTTGTCCAGCTCCGATTTCGGCAAAACTACCATAAATGGTATTGTCTATATTCACTTCCAAAGCTTTCTGACGAGCCGTTAGTGGTTGATATAAAGGCATCAATTATTCCCCATTTTATTAACTGAAATTATAATTTTAAACTTGCATTTCAAACTGGTCATAAATACATAGCGTAGGATCATCTAATTACCACCGGTTTAAGAGTGTTCATATTAAAAGAAAAATGAAACTAAATAAAATGTTTAGGGTAAAAATTAGTGAAGTATTTGAATTAATGCGTTAATGTATTCGGAAATATAATGCAAAATTAACCACTCAATATAAAAAGCATGATTCAAATCAAAAATCTGGTTTTTGAATATCCAGGTAAGAGAGTTTTACACAATATTTCTTTTACAATTGCTCCGCAAACTATCTGCGCCCTGGTTGGCCCGAATGGAGCAGGGAAAACTACTTTACTACGCTGTATCTCTTCTTTGCATCATCCATTTTCCGGAACCGTTCATGTTAATGGAATCAATGTCCATCATCAGCCTCGCGAATGTCATAAACACATCGCTTATTTAACCGATTTTTTTGGTCTTTACGAAAAGTTGACTATTCAGCAATCCCTACAATATATGGTACAAGCGTATGGGATTAAAAAATCACATCAAAAAGAAGCTATTGAATGGGTATTACATCGCCTCGACCTAAATCAACACATAAAAAAGAAAGCCAGCGAATTGTCACGTGGACTGCGCCAACGTTTAGGAATTGCCTATGCCATAATACATAAGCCCAGTTTAATCTTGCTGGACGAACCGGCCTCTGGACTTGATCCTGAAGCGCGACGCTCGCTCTCAGAATTATTATTGGACTTGAAAAATGATGGCATGACCATCGTGGTTTCATCTCATATTCTTGCTGAATTGGAGGAATATAGTGATGAAATGTTGATAATTCGCGAAGGTCAAATTATCGAACAAAAACATCCTCAGCAACTACACGACAAAGAGATATCCATCACCATAAAAACCGATTCCGATCCCCAAGCAATTGTATCTTATATTCAACAACGTCCTGATTGTCATTTGTTCTCATCAGCTAATGAAGAAATTGTTATCACCTTACCAGGAAATAATACTCTTATTTCTGAGTTACTCAATGATTTAACCCGACAAGATTTTAAAATCATTGAGTATTATAAAACAAAAAAATCTATGCATGATATTTATATGCAAACAGTCAACCAAGGTTAAACAATGAATCCCGAATTTATAAGAAATGTCATATTAAGTTCGACACCTTTTAGACAAATTGTTTTGCCAATAACAATGCTGGCTTTTCTATATCTTTTTTATTTAATAAACGGTCAATTAATGGGTAAAGGCCTTGCTATCGCCTGCGCCATCATCTTTTTAGTGGTCATGTTACTTTGGGGAAGCCGTGAAGTTAGTGATTCTTTAATGGATGAAATTCAAGAAAAAACCTGGGACTTTCAACGTATGTCTGCGATGGGAGCCTGGTCTATGGTATGGGGAAAATTACTTGGCTCCAGTTTTTACGTACTATTGACCTGTTCGATGGCATTAGTGGTTTATATTTACTCAATTTCGGATTTACAAAATATAGAATTTATCCTAAAAAGCGTTTTCCTATTAATAACGATTGCCTTTATCGGCCTTGCTATAGCATTTCTGAGCACGCTTTTTTTGATTAGAAAAAGTTCAATTGCCAATGCCAAATTGAGTAATGGGATAAACTTAATTTTAACGTTATACATTTTATGGTTAGCGATTCCTTTTGTTGATTTAAAGCAAAATCAATCGATAAGTTGGTACCATCATCAATTTAATTGGTTGGATTTTAACCTATTTAGTGCGATTACCATTTTGGCTTGGCTTATGCTCGGCAACTATCGTTTAATGCGACAGGAACTGCAATATAAAAATAGTCCGATTATCTGGACAATTTTTATATTTTTTATTCTATTCTATCTAAGTGGATTTTTACTCGATTATTATTCTATCCGTGAAGGCACTTATCAAGAATATCTAACGATATTAGCACCATGGTTATTTATCTTAATGATCCCCATAACTTGGATATCAATCTATTTTTCCGATAATAAAATAACAACTATTCATCGTTATTTATTCTCAATTTCCACGCCTCGTTGGACGGAAATCTGGTTGTATAGTCCGTTATGGCTAATTAGCTTTGTAATATTAGTAGGAACAGGGACTTGGTTATTGTTCAATAATAATAATTTATTAGCTCAACCATTTTTGATGCTTTGGTGGCAAACGACTCCGACCATATCCGGACAATTTATTCTCATGTGTTTATTGTTTATACTCAGAGATATAGCAATTTCTTTGTATTTTAATTTTACCAACAGCTTCAAACGTCCTGATAGCTCGGCCTTTATTCTAATTGTTCTTTTATATTTATTATTTCCATCAATAGTAAATTTGACTTTAGGAAATGATTGGTTGTTTTTATTTCTACCTATCCTTAAACAATCTGGTTGGTCTCAATTAATACCAGTATCTTTGCAAGTGTTTATTGCTTTTGCTTTAGTATGGTTTCATTATCGAAGCCGTTCACCTAAAAAAAGGTAAAAAAAATTAATTTGTAGGAAAAATCCTACATACTTTTTGGAACTTATATGCTCTAATGATGCTTATACTTCATAAGATACAAATGAAGATGAATTTATGGGGCTATTGCATTACCCGAATTCAATATTCAGGGGAGCGGGTATCAATTGGATCTCCTATACATCTTTAACCCAACGGGTTAACGGTGTATGGGAGAGACAATCAAATCATCCATTATAACTTCAAGGTTTGTGCCTTCGAACCCTGTTTCATCATACACTATATCCTCAAATTCAGTATTTTCAAATAACGGTTTCTTCAAATTCCGTTTCGATAACAATCTTATAAACTTGTTTAAGCGAAGAGTTTTTTGAAAAATCAATACTTAGACCATCGAAATATTCATCAAGTAGTTGGGTAAATTCTTGTTCTTGGTTTTCGTCCATGCCAAAATCTTTATATAGGTCATCATCGATATCGATCTGCTCCAGCTCAATTTTAAATATTTCAGCGATAATAGAATTTAAGGTCATAGTCATTAAACCTTTAACCGCACTGAGTTCATCATCACCTATTTTTATGCACATCTTTTCCCCCGACTGATCTACGTTTAAACAGGCTTTTTGTTAAAGTAATTCCGAATCTAGAAGCTTCCTTTTTATCGATTTGAATTCCAAGACTATTTCCCTTGATTCGAGTAAGACAACAGATAAAGGCTTGTGAACTTGAAGCATCGGTCATTTTTATATATAGTTTTCCCAACTGTCCTACTTCAATGTTTGTAGGCATGTGAGCCACATCCAAAGATACGCCGCCAAGGCTAACATCATTGGATATACCCGCTATTTCTGTACCATTGTCCAGCTTAATCAACATATTACGAGCAAAGTTATTTCGAGAACATATCCTACGCTCCGGTTGTTCTGAAACTTTTATATAATCCATGTTTTTGCTCTATATAGAAATATCATTGTCAGGTTTAACTAATTAGCATATTGATAGGGGATTATCAATGATACCGTTAAGTTTTTTTGCTATAATCCGCCGTCTTGTTAAGTGTATTTTTAAAGGTTTGTACGCAATGTCAACTGTGCTGCTCGATGGGAAAGCATTATCCCTAGATTTGGAACAATCTCTATCCAAAAGGGTAGAAATAATCAAACAAAAAATGGCTGGAGAAATTCCTATTTTAGCCACTATTTTAGTTGGTAGCGATCCTTCTTCAGCAACATATGTAAAGATGAAAGGCAATGCCTGTCGACGCGTAGGAATGGATTCAATCAAAGTAGAATTACCAGAACAGACAACTACCGAAGAATTACTCGCCGAAATCAAAAAATTAAACGATAATCCTAACGTCCATGGAATTCTGTTACAACATCCGGTACCACCACAAATTGACGAACGGGCTTGTTTCGATGCCATATCATTAAATAAAGACGTTGATGGAGTCACATCATTAGGATTTGGTCGAATGGCTATGCAAGAAGCAGCATATGGTTCTGCTACTCCCGCAGGAATTATGCATCTATTATCGCATTATAATATCGAAATGTCTGGTAAGCATGCTGTAGTTATTGGGCGTAGTGCGATTCTAGGTAAACCAATGGCAATGATGTTATTAAATGCTAATGCTACTGTCACCATTTGTCACTCACGAACCAGCAATCTGGAAGAGTTTGTACGACAAGCCGATATAGTAGTAGCTGCAGTTGGCAGGTCTGAATTTGTAAAAGGTGATTGGATAAAACCAGGAGCCGTAATTGTCGACGCCGGATATCACCCTGGCGGTGTTGGTGACGTTGCATTAAATGAGTTGATAGATAAATGTTCAGCTTATACTCCAGTTCCTGGAGGTGTCGGCCCAATGACGATTGCTACGTTGATACGTCAGACTGTTGAAGCTGCTGAAAAAGCATATAGTTAGTCGAGAAACTTCAAGCGAAATATAAATTACCCCGCGCAGCTTATGCGGGGTCCGGGGTCTTGTTTATGAATGTTGTTCGAGTTCTTTGATCCGTTCTTTATAAGATTTAATTTCTTCCGCTTTCATAATTAGCGATAAAGTTTGTTGAATAACCTCCAACCTATCATAGGGTTTTTTAAGTATTAGCAAATGATGGGAATAACCTAAAACTTTAATAATCTCTTCCCAACTGTAGTCAGAATAGGCCGTGCATAGCACAATATCCATATCCGGGTGGTTATCCCAAATCTTACGAATAGTTTCAACACCATTTAAACCCGGTGGCATACGCACATCCATAAAAATAACCGAATATGGATTATTATTTTTATGTGCTTCATCAACCATCCCAACAGCTTGATTGCCTTGTTGAGCAGAATCCAACTCAAATTGGTAATCATTATTCGTTGGAGGTGGTCCCTGTTCATCTAATACTGCTTCGAGTAGTTCATCCAGTTCATCTTCATTATTAAATACCGTGTTAAAAATCAGTTTGAAATCTTCATGAATTCCATCATGATCGTCAACGATTAGGATTTTTTTTATTTTTGGTTCATTATTATTGGAATTCATTGTTTGTATCTATGGATGTCAAAAAAGTGTAATTTACCATATTTAATGATAAAGTTGGTATTAAATTTTATGAAAAATTATGGTTGTTTTTTTAATAACGAATATTTCTGTATCGACTATTCGGCCAATAATTTATCGATAACCTGCCATACCTCTCTAGTATCCCAATCTATAGCTCGATTAGCGGAATATCGAATTTTACCTCGTTTGTCGATAATAAATGAGCTTGGAAAACTAAACACCTTCCATTTTAACGAGGTTTCTCCGCTTTTATCCATTAAAATTGGAAATTCCACTGCGATTTTTTCCATAAATTCAGATAATAGTTTTTCCTCTTCTCGATAATCAATCGAGATTAGCTCAAAGTCTTGATGTTTATAACGATTTTGTAATCGATTTAAAGAGGGAACTTCTTCAACACAAGGTGGACACCAAGTTGCCCAGAAATTTAATAAAGTCACCTTATCCCTAAAATTATTTTTAATCGTTTGTTTACTTTTAAAGTCGACAAGTTTAAATCCTGGCGTGGACCGCTTAGCATTATATTTTACCAGACCTTTAATAGCCGAGCCTTTAATTTCCTGGCTTTTTATCGGCATTGCTTTATTGGGTTTGGGTAGGCTTTCTAGTATTTGGGCAAAATTAACAAACTGTTTAGGAATGGCTGTTGTTGCTGCAACATCTCCAACACCATGGTCAGTTTCCCCCATAAAAAACCAATCTCGTACATTAGGTACTAAATAACTTACTGCCGCAGATCCTGATTTCCACAAGGCACTCATAATAATATTTAAGCGTAAACGCTGACTACCTGAATCTGGTTGATAGATAATCAACGGATAGTTGCTTGCCATTACAATGGGATCCAATACCGGGTCGTCTCCAGCCAAGGGTGGGGGACCAAATAAATTGGGATAAAATAATATTGCTCCAAGCATTCTTGGTTCAGCTGAATTGTTTAATTGCCATTGCCTGATACCTCTCAAAATTACCAGAGGCGTCCTTTCATAAGAGGCAATCAAAATCCTTTTGTCGGTCTGCTTTAATGCCGCGATAATAAGCGCTTCGACTCCATCTCCGGACATGTTACGGATATTTTCACTGGAACGAGGCATAAAATAGGATTCAATTAAATTAGCGCGCCATAAGGTAATCCCTTCTTGATTTATACCCTTTAACATTTTCTCATACATGGGACGGTTTTCGGTGTGATCGTCTAACCAGATAACCAGCAATGAACTATCACCGATACTTTCCTGTACCAAAATTTCGTTACCATTATTATCGATAATGGTAATTTCATTGGCAAATAAGGGGAGGGGAGAAAGTAAAAAAAGTAAAACTATTATTATAAATCTCATGTATAAATGACTTGATCTTCCATTTTATATTGTGAAATCGCTCCCATTGCATCCAGCATGGAGAGTAAAAAACTATTTGAACTGATTCTACCCAAACCTCCGAGCATACATGAATTCTCGGAATACGTTTGGCAGGAATCGACTCGTCCAGTAGGACTATATATGAACGATGGAACCGGATCGCCTACATGTCTGCCAAGGTTGGAGTCCGTTGAATGATCACCACTAACGGCAATTACCAATTCGTTTTTCTTTATTCTTTGGTCTAAAACTTTTAATTCATTGTCAAATAGTTCCAAGAATTGTTTTTTCTCATCCGGTTTAAGGTCGTGGGACAGTACATCAGGAGCTTTAATATGTAAATAGACTAAATCATTTTCATTTAAAGCCTCATCAACGGCGTTAAACTTGCTTTGTAGATCCGTTGTACACATACCATTAAATTCAGCTTTTACGATGGTATCATAATCAAGCAAACGAGCTAAGCCAATAGCTGTTGAATCGGCGGCTACTAAAGCGGTTTTTATACCATAATGGTTAAGAATCGAATCCAAATGCTGTAATTGCCCGGCGCTACGGGTGATAATGGCATTAGCAGGCAATAAATCCTTTTGTTCCCGACGTTTATTGATTTTAGCTTGAGTTAACCGTTTATGAGCAACATGCACAAATTTATTCAACATACTGGCTGTTCGCACAGCTTCGGGATTATTGCTGTCCAAGGCATGACTTTGAAGAATTCCTTGGTTAAGATTTCTAGTCCCCGGATCGGTATCGCTAATTGCTGCAGAAAGACCAAATCCGGTAAGGTGAAGCACACCTCGATGCTGTTTGGCTGGAGTTAAGGTTGCCCGAACTCCTTCTCCCAGTTTTACATTCTGGAGTAGTTCGGATAATTCGTCGGTACCTTCTTTAATTCTACCCGCTCTTCGATCGATAATTTGTAGATAATCCGATTGTTGTTTTATTGTGGCAAAATTACTACGTATACAGATATCCCCGGGAACTAAGTCTATACCGACTCCAGCTGCCTCCACAGGCCCTCTAGCCAAATTAAATGCTTGCGTTTTAGGGATTCCGAATAATAAACCGGTTCCAGTATGTGTGGCCACCGGTAGACCGGCAACCAATGGGTCCATCATACCGGCCATACCAGCTCGTAACAGTTTATCCAAGTAAGGGGTATGTGCTGCTTGTAATGGTGTTTTTCCGTCCAGACTCGGACAATAGCGATCGCCCACGCCATCAAGAATTATAAAGACACCTTTATAATTAAATTTTGAACCGCGCAAATTTGACAAACTTACAACTCCCCCGACATGATTCAGTGTTTTATGTCATCACAATTTTCAATTAATTGATCAAGAATAATCTGCATGATATTTTTTATTGCCTTTTCTTTGTCATCGTTAGGTATTATAAAAAACGGTGACTGATCGGCATCGGATAACAAACCGATTTGTAATTTCCAAATTGCCTCAAAATGTTTTAAATAACGTTTGCTGCGTCGTTCGGGTGCTTCCTGCCCACGCCCCTTTAAACGTCTGCGCAACTCATCCGGTTTTAATGCCGCTAACATAACCGGGATGATAATCGCATCATGCTGCTCCTGAATTCGATCTAAAAGGGAAGGGTGAACATGAACACCTTCCACAATCAAAGAAACCCTCTCATGCAAAGCACGTTGAATCGCAGCTTCAATAGCAACCGCTAACAACTCTGCCTGGGCGCGATAGCCATTAATTAAATCATCTTCCAAGTCTTCATCAGTATTATTGTCACTTTGTGGAAGTTCTTTCCAGGCATTAAACGATGAGCAATGTAATACCGGCATTAAACGATCCGGGATCATCATACGCATCACTTCTCGTAACATATCGGTGGATTGAATTCGGACAATCTCGAGGCGATGAGCCAACTCTGTTGCAATGGTACTTTTACCGCACCCGGCTGTACCTCCAATTAATAATATTAGAGGTTTATTGGAACGAATGAAACGGGTCCAACACACATAGCGAAAGGCAATGCCTGAATCCATCTCTTTAGTTAAAATTTGGTTGGTTGTGTCAATAATATGTTGAGAAGGAATTTCTTTAATTTCCATATGAAGTAAGGTTTCATAAATTTTGGAAGTAATATTACTAGCCTGTTCTATATTTAACCCAACGGCTTCAAGACAATGTTGCAATTGTAGGGAAGAAAAATTACTGACACGGCCATCATCAGCTTTGACATAAATGGTCGCCGGAACATTAACGGAACTTAAATAATTGTCGGCAATTTCGGACTTATTATTATCACGAAGAAATTGCTCTATGGTATTTTTTAATTCTTCGGTGGTGAGAATGATATCGCCACTATCACTTTGACTAAGTTTATGACGAATCTCCGTGGAAATTTGATAGGCATCATGAAAGCCTAGACCGGCGTCTTGTAGGGAACGGGTAAGAATCCCCCTTAAGAATGCCGCTCGTTCACTGCCTTCATGTTCTTCTATATATATTTTGCCCATGCTCTATTTTTTTATGTAATAAACAAACCTGCCATTATTATTAGCGCTATCCAATAAGGTATGGTTGGTCTGTTCGTTAAAAACTTTAAATTCTTTACTTGAGCCCGGATCGGTTACCAATACTTTAAGTATCTGTCCATTTTCCAAAGTGGTCAAGGCTTGTTTTACACGTAAAATCGGTAAAGGACAGTTTAAACCGGATACATCTAGCTCTTTATCAAATTCCATCATTGTATATTTCTCAATAAAATTACTTACTATTTATAATTAATAAGCTTTTTCCGAATAAATATCAACCTAAATTGCTAGTGTATTTTGAAGTCTAATAGCCATCATAAAGATATGAAATCCATAAACCAAGTGATTTTACCTTATTACCTACCCCAAAACTGTGTTTCCAATGTTTTACCTAAATCCGCTTCAACCAAGCGTTGACGAACCTCCAGCAATTGTTCTATTAATTTTGGCTCATACTTCTCATATGCATCTGCGTCAGGTACTCGTTTTACAACAACACCCAATAACTCAGTAATCGCATTACCAATTGAGTTTTGGCTAATAGTTATGACCAGATTTCCCTCATCATTACGGTAGATTAATTGTTTAAAGGCCGGTTGCCAGCGAATTAAATTAGCATATTTGGCATCATGCATACACATATCCCGAACTTTTTTAGCTGTAGAAAGGAAGTCATTATTAAACAACAAGTTTTCCTCAACCTGTTCCGGAAAATAAATATCCGTCGGCATTTTAGCATTGCGGGTTGATACCTGGGTAAAAAAAGTACGGTAAAAATCAATAAAACCTTTTAAAACCTGGTCATATTCATGCCAAAATTTAGGACTTTTAAGGGTTTTTAAACCACCCGGGATTTCCCAACTAGGTAAACCTTGAGGATAACCGGTCAGTTTTAATTTACAAGCACCATTAACCACCGGTCTAATAACTTGAAAATCCAGAGAATTAAAGAAGTTCTGATAAACATCGTGCATGTATGCCTGAAACAAACTATGCTGACCACCGTCGGTTAAATTAGGATTGCTGGAATCAGCCTCCTGGGCGTTACGTAATTGTTCCATATCAAAAACCATAAAATGGTTGTGTAACATTCGAATACTGGGAACTCCAGGGGAGGTTAACGGCCAAGTTGCATCCAAACTGGCTTCTCCGGCAAGAATAAGATGTTGCTCCGGATCAGGGTATTTTTCCAGCATATATTCAATTATTATCTGGTTCATACGATTCCAGACATTTTTCACATTAGTAGGCAATTGAGTTCTTCTAACCGGTCTGCCCAAAGGATTTAGTATGCACTCAGAGGTATTATAAATAATTGAAGTATCGAAAACATTACTATGCCCCAATGCTTTACGATACATTAGCAAGTTTTCCGGATTTACCAATAGACCATTATTATTCACCAAATCAGCGAGATTTTCGGTACTATTAAAAAACTCATTGGGTTTCATTCCTTCCGGAACTTCCAATGGAATGGGTCTAAATGGTGTGATAATTTCGCGAGGTCCTGTTTGCATTTGCGATCCTTTTTATTCCCTGAAAAGCATTCAAGCTTATTTGATCTATTGGTGGTAAACAATATTCCATTTAGGTCTAACGGTCTTTCTAGAAGGGATAAAACGGTGCTAAAAGTTGAGTATTTAATTCTATTGTTATACGCTTAGGCACCACAAAAAATTAGATTTAGGATATAAATGAAACAAATCAAGATTCTTATTGTTGATGACGCTGCATTTATGCGTGATTTGGTCCGAAAAGGAGTTCGTTCAACCTATCCAGGATTTTTATTAAAAGATGCTGCTGATGGACAACAAGCTAAAAACATAATAAAACAAGAAGACTTTGATCTAATCTTGTGTGATTGGGAAATGCCTAAGATGGCGGGGGATGAATTATTAACATGGGTGCGCCAGGAAAGTTCCCAGCCCGATCTACGTTTTGTACTGATCACTAGCCGTGGTGACAAAGAACACGTGGTGAAAGCTCTAGAACTCAAAGCCAATAACTATATTGTAAAACCCTTTACCAATGAAAAACTGGTTGACGTGGTTACCAAACAATTAACCTCCAGTTTAAAAATATCTAAGGATGAACTGAAAAAAATCGGTACCAAAGGGCAGGAATCGATTATTTCCAGTGCTAGCGCCGTAGATCTCTTGACCAAAAGTTATAGTAAAAAAGCAGATCCGGTTCCAACACCAATTAATCGACAAGAAAATAATTATTCCAAGTCGGTTAGACCCCCTAAAGATCAAAATATTGCTCAATTACGTTGGAAAAACTTTTCCACCAATTGCTTAATTCAAAAAATTAGTCTCGATTCGGTTACTGCTGTTATTCGCGGTGATAATAATATTCCCGCCATAATGGAGATGGTGGTTTTTGATCTGGTGACCAAAAATGACGAGGATGAGGATGTCTCCCGTATAAATGGCTATACCTATCAATTGCAAGCTCGAGAGAGTAATGCAGAGTCTGAGTTTGTGAATATTACTGTACACTTTGTCGATAAGGATGATCCGGATAAAACGGCACATTTAAAGCGTTATATGAGTTTGGGTCAATAAGCGTTATCTGTTTTTATAACCTGATAATGCCAACTTTGCCGTTCCATAAGCAGCCTGCTCAATTGCTGCATTTTTTAAAGGAACCTGTAATTGGGCAGCTCGAATCTTAGACCAGCCAAAGTTTTTAGCACCACCTCCCATCGTCACAACCGATTTCGGATAAGGTGCCCCCAATTCATTTAACTTTTTGTAAGCCAAATATTCAATATTAGCCATTCCTTCCAATAGGGCTTGAAAAAAAAGCACTTCACTATCAGGGCGTGGTTCCAATTCAGGTAATTTATCAGCATCGGCAAAAGGGAAACGTTCACCTCGCTCAATCAAGGGATAATAATCGAATCCGGTTGGTCGCTCCGGAATGAGTTGTTTGCTGTAGTGTTCAATTTGTGATTGAGTAAAAAAGTACTTTAAAACCGCACCACCGGAATTAGAACTTCCTCCTACCAGCCAGTTGTCACCAAACGGTTGACTATAAATCCCGTTTTTTTCGTCATTGATTGGGAAATCACTGATCACTTTCATAACCATAGTTGAACCAAGTGAGGTAATCGCTTCTCCTACTCGAGCAGCACCAGACGCCATGATAGCGGCAGTGCTATCAGTGGTTCCGGCCACCACACGAGTATCGCCACTAAATCCTAATCGTATTATGGATTGTTCAATACAAGCAATATCTTTTCCCGGTTTGTGCACCTGAGGTAAGGTTTGAAAATCTAAATTCAATTCATATAGCCATTTTGGCCAGCGATTATTAACAACATCATAAGCCATTTTTAAGACATTATTGTTATCACTATGATTAAACTGTCCGGTCAATTTGCCGACTATCCAATCAGCTTGATTAACAAAATGAACAATTTCTTTGGCAAATGGCTGATTCAACAACCATAATATCCGGGCTAATCCGGAAACATTTCCAAGCTTAATATTTTTCTTTTGACATAAATTGAAAATTATCTGATGTTCGGCATTGGCACGTGAATCGTTATACATTAACGCCTTAGCTAAGGGGGTTCCCGACGCATTACAGGGAAGAACGGTTCCGGAGGTGCCGTCGATTGCAATGGCCTTGATATTTTCAAGATGAATTTGCTTTTTTAATAAATGCAGCAGATTGATAAAGCCATCCCACCAAATATCCGGCTCTTGTTCGTAACCTATACCGTCAGGGAAGCTAACTTGTAAGGGTTTAGGCAGTGGATGGTAAACTTGAGCCTGAATTTTTCCTTGACCGTCAATAACCATAGCTTTGACGGCAGAAGTTCCAAAATCAACACCCAAAAATAACATGAGAGTTAGGGAAGCACAACCGGCGTTTCAGGTGTCCAATTATCCGCTTTATGATCGGCAATAACGGTAGTATAAATTCCACCACGCACATAAAATTCAGCGCTTACCCGCATAAAACGAGGCTGTGTAGCTTTTACCAAATCGCCTAAAATATCGTTGGTTACTTTTTCATGAAAGGCGCCTTGGTCACGAAACGACCACATGTACATCTTTAACGATTTTAATTCTACGCACGATTTATCGGCAACATATTCAATATGAATGGTAGCAAAATCAGGCTGTCCGGTTTTAGGACATAAACAGGTAAATTCCGGTACTTTAATACGTATCGTAAAATCTCTTTCAGGATGAGGATTTTCGAAAGTTTCTAACTCTTTACTGGGCTGACTGGACATTAATTTTTCCTAGATTTAAATCAAGACGCAGATTTTACCTGAACACTCAATATATGGAAATATAAGTGATCAAAAATTATTTCGGATAAGTTATAATAAGCCAATTTTTTTGCCTTATTTCCATTAATGCGTTTATCGAAAATAAAACTAGCCGGATTTAAATCCTTTGTCGATCCCACCACGATCAACTTGCCGAGCAATCTGCTTAGTATTTTGGGACCTAATGGCTGTGGCAAATCCAATACCATCGATGCGGTACGCTGGGTAATGGGCGAAAGCTCTGCAAAAAACCTTCGTGGCGATTCCATGACTGATGTCATATTTAACGGTGCGGCCAGTCGTAAACCGGTTGGACAAGCCACGGTAGAATTAGTTTTTGATAACTCCGACGGCACGATTAGCGGTCAATATGCCAGTTTTAATGAAATATCCGTCAAACGAACGGTTAATCGTGAAGCTCAATCGATCTATTACTTAAACAACACCCGCTGTCGTCGTCGTGATATTACCGACCTTTTTGCCGGTACCGGACTGGGGCCTCGCAGTTATTCCATTATTGAACAAGGAATGATCTCACGCTTAATTGAATCCAAACCGGAAGAGTTAAGGGTTTATATCGAAGAAGCAGCCGGGATCTCCAAATATAAAGATCGTCGCAAGGAAACGGAAACTCGCATCCGTCATACCCGCGAGAACCTGGAACGTTTGGAAGATATTCGCAACGAACTTTCCACTCAATTGGCTCGTTTACAGCGTCAGGCTAGAACGGCAGAGCGTTATAAGGAGCTTAAACACTCTGAGCGCTTAATCAAGGCCCAATTAGCGGCATTGCGTTGGCGCAATATTGATGAGCAGGCTCATCAACAACAACAGTTGATCAATGAACGTGAAACCGCATTGGAGCAGTTAAATGCAGAATTACGCAATATTGAATTGGGATTGGAAAATAGTCGTGAAGAGCATATTAATGCCAATGAACATTTCAATCAGGTACAAGGAGAGTTTTATCGCATTGGTGGCGAAATAGCCCGTTTGGAACAGTCAATCGAACATATCCGTGAACGTCAAAAACAACATAAAGAAGATTATGCTGAAGCCTTAAATTCGTTACAGCAGGCACAACAACATCTTTCTGTTGACTCTGACAAGATGGAAAAAATACAAGAACAAATTGACCAATTGGAACCTGAGTTCGATCAAACTCAGGAAGCTTCCGAAATTGCGGCCGAGAAATTGCTCGAATTCGAATCACAAATCCATGATTTACAACAAAAATGGGATGATTTTAGTTTAACGGCGCAACAACCCATTCAAACAGCCCAAATTGAAAGAACTAAAATCAGTCAGTTAGAACAACACCAAAGCCAAGCTCAACAACGATTGGAAAAACTGAAACAAGAAATGGCTCAATTTTCCGATGACGACTTACAGGTGGAAATTGATCAACTTAATGAAGAGCTATTGATTGCAAAGCAGCTAACTGAAGAGATGGAATCAAGCCTGGAGCAGCAGAAGGAGTTAAGCCGCTCTCTGCATGAGGAATATCAATTACACAATGAAAGCTTAAACGAAAGTCGAAATCAATTACAAACCGCCAATGGTCGCTTAGCATCCATGGAAGCTTTACAACAAGCGGCCTTAGGAAAACAGGAAAGCAGTAAAAAAGATAGCTGGGTAGAACAAAATAACTTACAAGAAAATAAGCGTTTAGCACAACAACTTCAAGTAGATACTAATTGGGAAAAAGCACTGGAATGTGTCTTGGGAGATTATTTGGAAGCCGTCTGTCTGGACGATTTTAGTTCAATATACCAACAGATAGATACTAGTAATCAAAATCAATCTGTTAATTTATTTGAAAACACAGCACCAAATCAGACAATAACTAGCAGTTCCGCTATCGACCTACCACGCTTAAGTGATTTTGTACAAGGCTATCAACCAATCAATAGTATTATCGATACCATTCATACTGCTGAAAATTTACAGCAAGCGTTACAGTGGCGAGAACAATTGCCGTGTGGATTTTCAATCATTACCAAGGATGCAGTTTGGTTGGGCTCCAACTGGATTAAGACCATTGATGAAGACAAAGAAAAATCGGGTGTCTTTGAGCGTGAAAAAATAATCCAAGAACTCAAACAGGAAATAACTGAAACTGAAGCACTCATTTCGGAGCAAAAACTACAGACCGAGCAGGTTCGTGATCGGCAACAAGAAGAAGAGGCGCAACGCGATCAATTACAGTTAGAACTAAATGGTCACAATAAATCAATAGCCGAACTTAACAATAAATTGAATACCAAGAATTTGCGGGTAGAACAGATTAAAAACCGCAAAGAACGATTATTAAGCGATATCGAAGAACTTAATGGGCAACTAGAATCCGATGCCGAACAAATTTTAATCGCCAATGAAATCTTGCACCAGGCTTTAGAACAGGCAGATTTAGTCGCAGAGGAAAAAGAAAATTTACAAATACAGCGTGAAGCACATCGAGAGCAGTTAAACGATTATCGTGATGCAGCACGACAAGAACGGGATAAAAGCCATTCCTTGGAAATTCGCCTGAAAGGACTGCGCAGCGAATACAGTTCCACCGAGCAAGCGTTGAACCGAATTAAAATTCAATTAAGCGGGTTACAAAATCGTTGTAATCAACTAAAAGAGCTTCTTGATAGCGAAGAAGATCCTGAATTTAATCTTCGAGAAGAGTTAGAAGAATACCTAGCCTTAAAACTTGAAACGGATGAGCTATTATCACAGGCCCGAAACCAAGTCGATCAATTAGAACAGGATTTACGCCAATATGATGCTAAACGTTCACAAACCGAACATAAACTCCAGGATATCCGTTCGCAATTGGAACAAATTCGTTTACATTTGCAAGAATTAAAAATCAAACGCCAAACTCAACAGGAAAATGTCGAAGAATCAGAATATTCGATGCAGGAGCTTTTTCTGCAAATTCCGGAAGATGCCAGTGAAGAGGATTGGCTAGAAGAAACCAGACAATTAGCGAAAAAAATTCAGTCTTTAGGTTCGATTAACTTGGCAGCCATTGATGAATACCAGGAACAATCAAAACGAAAAGAATATCTGGACTCTCAAAATAACGATTTAATGCAAGCTATGGCAACTCTGAAAGGTGCAATAGCCAAAATCGATAAAGAAACCCGAACTCGATTTAAAGAAACATTCGATCATATTAATACCGGCTTACAACAATTGTTTCCAAGACTTTTCGGTGGCGGACATGCTTATCTTGAACTCACAGGTGATGATTTATTGGATACAGGTGTTACAATAATGGCCAGACCACCAGGAAAAAGAAATAGCACGATTCATCTTTTGTCCGGTGGAGAGAAAGCAATGACAGCGGTAGCATTAGTATTTGCTATATTTTCCCTTAATCCGGCTCCATTCTGTATGCTGGATGAGGTGGATGCTCCTTTGGATGAAGCTAATGTAGGGCGATTTTGTGCCATGGTAAAAGAGATGTCGGAACAGGTTCAATTTATCTACATCACACACAATAAAACCACCATGGAAATGTCTGAACATTTATGTGGTGTTACCATGAAGGAAGCAGGTGTGTCACGTATTGTGGACGTTGACATTGCTGAAGCAGTTGATATGGTAGAAACATAAAATGTTAAATATAATTGTAACGATTCGGCGTTCCACGTTGAACTATCACCTATAATATCAGGAATATCATAAACAAATGGGCGACTTAACCTTTTTTCTAATCTTAACGGGAATCATAGTTATCATTTTGGTTGCCGTGTTTAGTTATTACATGCATCACAAAAAAATCCGTGATGAAGTTCAAGGTTTTGGCCATCATGCCAATCAAATCGACGACGTATTATTGCAACAACACGAGAATAAAATTAATAACGGCATATTAGATGAAGACCTTCCGGAATCATTTAATGCCAAAAGTGATGAAAACCTGGATTTTGAAATCAAAAAAAATATACCCGTTAATAACAACACAACTCCCGTTCAAGACGAAGTAAAACGTAAAAAGATAAAAGCACCTCAAGAGCCACCGGGCCAAACAATTAAAATGGCCAAAGAACCTCTTCCCGAGGGAATTAATGACTTAATAATCGCAATGGCTATTAAACGTTCTGAGGGCAATATTAGCGGTCCGGAAATTTTATCAGCCTGTCAGGCTTGTAATTTGCAGCTTGGTGAGATGGATATTTTTCATTGTCCGGCCGACAATAGTCCTACTACTTATGCATTGTTTAGTATTGCCAATATGCTGGAGCCGGGAACTTTTGATATCGAAAATATGGATAATTTCAGCACCACCGGCTTGTCTTTATTTATGCAGTTGCCATTGCCTATGAATTGTATCGAGGCCTATGACATTTTCTTAGATAAAGCACGGCTTTTGGCTAAATTTCTCGATGCTGAATTATATGATGAAAAATTTAGTCTGATAACCTCTCAGTCCGTCAGTCATAATAAAGAAAAGATCAATGTATTACATCACGAAATATTAAAAGCTCGGAAAATGGAAACTTCCTAGCTAAGCTAATAATCAGGAGAACAATAAATGCACCACTATAAAAATGAGCTTTTTGACGAACTTAAATTACTATCCCTTTTTAGTTTGGAATCCAATCTAAATGGCCTAAAGATACACAATGATGCCGATGACTCGTTAATCAGTGCAGCACAACGTTTATTTGATAAAGGATTAATCACGCAAACTGATGGCGGTTATCTTACCGATGGAGGGCGAGAGCTGGCCGAACATATTCATCAGGTTTTAGATGCTATAGAAGTATAAATAAAAACGATTATTCAATACCTTAATTAAAGTTTTTATAGTAATTTATTTTGTTTGGCTCGTTTAACAATCCAATAGGAATATACCACTTGCAATAATAAAAAAGGAATGAAAATATAAAGGCGTTGAGAACCGGGGATCTGTACCATCCACAATGCACCCAATCCTTGTAAAAAAGCCATATTATAGTGGGTTAAACTGACTTCCAGATGGCTATAACCAATTTGATTCATTAATTGATATAAATGGCTACGATGTGCCTGAGTAACCTTTTCGCCGTTTAAATAACGACGTATATAAGTGAATGTAGTATCGTATATAACATTAAAGAGTAATAGCGGCATGACTAAAAAAGAGGTGTGCGAATTATCGTAACGAGCTGCAATAATCGCTAAAACCGCTAAAACAAATCCAAGAAAGGCACTCCCTACGTCTCCCATAAAGATTCGTGCCGGAGAAATATTGAAAAAAATAAATCCCAAAGCACCCGCAAGAATGGTATAGCACGTAATATACACGAAACTACTTCCCTGATAGAAACAGATTACCATAAAAAATAGGGTGGCTATTATGGTGATTCCCGCCATTAAACCATCTAAACCATCCATAAAGTTATAGGCATTGGTTAAACCTAAAATCCAGATAAATGAAATCAAGTAACCAAACACACCTAATTCAATATATCCCAAACCTGGTAAGGCAATTTTGTTAATTACTATACCGGACCATAAAACTAATAATACGGCAAATATCTGACTATAAAATTTAAATTTAACCGATTTGTTTTTAATATCATCATATAAACTGATAGCCGCAATAAACAGGGAACAAAATACAAAGCTGATAAAATAGCTGTGTTCGCTTATATTTTCGGAAGCAAATAAGTAGATTCCCAACATCCCAAAAGTAAAGGTGATAACAATGGCAATACCGCCGGATTTAGGTACCGCCGTAGTATGTGATGAACGCTCATTAGGATGGTCAATGATTTTTACTACATAAAGCATCACCCAAGTCACTACTGCCGAAATAACGGTAAGTGATAATCCAAATAGTAAATGGCTAAAAAATTCCGAATTACTCATAAAATTATAGTTTTAATAAATTGCGATAATGATAAGAGGGACATAGTATATTGAAATATGGTTTAATATACTATTTTTTAAAATAGCCATAATAAAGGAAAATAGTGGGTATTAAGCGAAGAAGAACCAAACAAGTTATTATGTTGTTTGCTGATCTATTGTATATTCCGATAGCAATTTATCTGGCGTTGTATATTCGTTTGGGGGATTTCGATTTAATTTTAAAATACAGCAATATTTTTAGTAGTTTGCTGACGATACTATTTAGTGTCGGTTTCTTTTTATCTACAGCATTATACCGCTCCGTTATTCGTTATATGGGGCACGATGCTTTACTGTGTATCTTAAAATCAGTTGCTATTTCAACATTAATCTTTGTTGCCAGTTATTTGCTGACACAGACGGCAATCCCTCGCACGGTCCCATTTCTCTATTTCGGTATTCTGATTACGCTTATGGGTGGAAGCCGATATCTCATAAGGTATTACTATGCTGATAAATTGCAGCAAAACAATGAAAATATTGCCATTTACGGTGCCGGTTCTGCCGGACATCAATTATTAAAAGCTTTACATCACCACCATGAATACAGCGTAAAAGGCTTTGTAGATGACAATAAGGCCATTATAGGCACCATAATCAATGGTGTTCGGGTATATCCTCCCAAACAGCTTGAAAAACTGATTAAAGAGAAAAACATTTCTCAAATACTACTCGCCATGCCTTCGGTTTCCGGTAGTAAAAAAAAACAGGTGATTAACTTTCTGGAAAACTTACCTGTTCAAATTAAGACCATACCTACCTTGGACGATATTGTCAGCGGTAAAGCTAAAATTGAAGAAATTAAAGAACTTGATATCGAAGATCTACTTGGCAGAGCTTCAGTATCTCCGGACAATGAACTATTTGAACATTGCATAAAAGACAAAGTGGTATTAGTTACCGGCGGCGGCGGTTCTATAGGCTCGGAGTTATGTCGGCAAATCATAAAACACAGCCCTAACAAGCTGATAATTTACGAATTATCCGAATACGCGCTGTATGAAATTGAAAAGGAGTTAAAAAAGAATTTAACTTTCGAACTCCCCATTATCGCCTTATTGGGCTCTGTGCAGGACAAAACCCGCCTAAAACAAATTATGTCTGCTTATGGTGTCCAAACCGTATACCATGCCGCAGCATATAAACACGTCCCCCTAGTCGAAGAAAATGTTGTGGAAGGGGTAAAAAACAATATTTTCGGCACCTATATGGCAGCTTTAGCGGCATTAGAACAATCGGTTGAAACATTCGTCTTAATTTCCACCGACAAGGCCGTTCGACCCACCAATATTATGGGGGCTAGCAAACGTTTTGCCGAACTAATCTTACAGGCGTTAGCAGAGGAATATAAAAACAATAGCCATAAAACCCGTTATTGTATGGTTCGTTTTGGAAATGTTTTGGGTTCGTCCGGTTCGGTGGTCCCCCTTTTTAAACAACAAATCAAACATGGCGGACCGGTTACAGTCACCGATCCCGAAATTGTGCGTTATTTTATGACCATTCCCGAAGCAGCCCAATTAGTACTGCAAGCCAGTTCGATGGGGCAAGGGGGAGACGTTTATGTTCTGGATATGGGGGAACCGGTAAAAATTGCCGAATTGGCGCAAAAGATGATCCACTTATCGGGACTTGAAATTAAAGATTCAGAAAATCCAGATGGTGAAATTGAAATTATCTATACCGGCCTAAGACCCGGAGAAAAGCTCTATGAAGAGCTATTAATTGGTGACAATGTTAGCCAAACCCAACATCCCGCCATTATGCGTGCCGAAGAAAAAATGCTATCACTACCTTTAATAGAGGAACAGCTAACCTTATTGCAAAAAGCGTGTGACAATTATGATATTAACCAAATCGTTGAATTACTGATTAATAGCGAAACAGCCTATACACCACAAGTTAAAAAAAGCGCCGATCTGTTATGGTGGGAATTAAAGAATAAAGTCGGATAAACGTGATTTTACTTTGGCGATAAATATCTAAATAACTCTCTCAAATAATCCATGCGCTGCATAGGACTTTCAATCTCCTTTAATAGCCGAATCTTATTATTACCATCCAGTTTATATTGATTGGGCTTAGTCTGGATTAAATTGATTATCTGCATTGGATCAATCGGAGGAGTATCTTCAAATACCACACGACCACTATCTTCGGAAAAGTTGACTTCCAGGATTCCTAATTTAGTCGCCATTAGTTTTAACGAAGTTACCGCGAAAAGATTTTTAATTTGGTCGGTTAATAAGCCAAAACGATCGATCATTTCCACTTGTAAATCTTTTAAATCAGCGTCGGTTTTAGCATTGGCAATGCGTTTATACATAATTAATCGACTGTGTACATCAGGAAGATAATCTCCAGGGATTAATGCGGCAGCATGAATTTCGATTTCAGTACCATGATTAGCAGATTTTTCCATATCGATTTCTTGACCAGCTTTTAATGATTTAACAGCACGATCCAGTAATTCCGTATACAGGGTAAATCCTATTTCCTGCATCTGACCACTTTGTTCTTCACCCAATAATTCACCGGCACCGCGAATTTCCAAGTCGTGACTAGCCAAAGTAAAGCCGGCTCCCAGTTCTTCTATAGATTCAATAGCCTCCAAACGCTTTTGAGCATCGGCAGTCATATTGTTTTTAGGAGGAATGGTTAAATAGGCATAGGCGCGGTGATGAGAACGTCCAACCCGTCCGCGCAATTGATAAAGTTGTGCCAAGCCAAATCTATCGGCCCGTTCAATAATAATGGTATTGGCCGTGGGAATATCGATGCCGGTTTCAATAATCGTGGTACACACCAAGATATTAAAGCGTTGATGGTAAAAATCGCTCATCACCTGCTCCAGTTGATGTTCTGCCATTTGACCATGACCGACATTGATTTTTGCCGCTGGGATAATTTCCGCCAGTTCACGGGCACGTTTATCAATAGTCGAGACATTATTGTGTAGGAAAAATATTTGACCACCGCGCATCAATTCACGCTGACAGGCTTCCCGTATCGTTTCATTATTCCATTCACTAACAAATGTTTTAATTGCAATTCGTCGAGCCGGTGGCGTGGCAATAATAGAAAAATCACGTATCCCCGAAAGCGACATATTTAAAGTACGCGGAATAGGGGTGGCGGTCATCGTTAATACGTCAACTTTACTCTTAAGGGCCTTAAATGTTTCTTTTTGGCGAACCCCAAAGCGATGTTCTTCATCAATAATAATTAAGCCAAGGTTTTTAAATTTGATATCTTTTTGTAATAACTTATGGGTCCCGATAACAATATCTACCGTTCCATTAATCAGTCCTTCAATAATTAGCTGTTGCTCTTTTTTAGATTGAAAACGAGAGATACCAGCAACTTTAATCGGCAATTCGGCAAAGCGGGATTGGAAATTTTCAGTATGTTGATGAGCTAATAGGGTAGTGGGGACCAAAATAGAAACCTGTTTTCCACTTTGTATTGCGATAAAAGCCGCCCGCATAGCGACCTCTGTCTTACCAAATCCCACATCACCGCAAACTAAGCGATCCATAGGTTTACTGCCTACCATATCGCCCATAACCTGTTCAATTGCCTGGGCTTGGTCCGGTGTTTCTTCAAAAGGGAAACCAGCACAAAAACGCTGATAATCCATCTTATCTATATCATAGACATAACCTTGTTGAGCTTCTCTGCGGGCATAAATTTCTAGTAATTCCGCCGCCACATCGCGGATTTTTTCTTTGGCCTTACGCTTGGCTTTTTCCCATTGCCCCGAACCTAATTTATGCAAAGGAGCGGTTTCTGGATTGGTTCCGGTATAACGACTAATTAAATGCAAAGAAGCAACCGGAACGTATAACTTATCACCACCGGCATATTCTAAAGAAAGAAATTCGGCCTCCTGATCGCCCACGTTAATGGTTTCCAACCCCAGGTAACGCCCGACACCATTATCTTCATGCACCACCGGAGAACCAATTTGCAACTCTGCCAAGGTATTGACAACAGCATCTTCATCAATTTGTTTTTTATGACTGCGTTGGCGACGGCGACGTTGCATCACCTGCTGACCATATAACTGACTCTCGGTAATTAGGATTAATTCCGGGTCAGTAAGTTGTATGCCATACTCTAATAAGCCTATAGTAATACCGAGGGATTTATTACTCGCGATAAAATCATCAAATGATTTGAATACTTTGGGATAGATCTTATGCGGTTTAAGCAGATCCAATAGGTTTTCACGTCGTCCGGCGGTTTCGGTAACAAATAAAACTTTTCCGCTATAATCATTTAATAAGTGTTTTAGATGAAATAATGGTTCCTCTTTATCAACTTCAATTTTTAGCGGTAATGGTTGTTGCGTTTGAAAATTATAAACACCGGCTTTTTCTTCAAATTCAAATGACTGAAGAATTATTCTAGAAAATCTCTTAGCATTTTGAAAAAGTTCGTTAAGAGGCAAATAAAGCGAATCTGGTGGTAAAACAGGATGTTGAACATTATGACGATATTGCTCGTAACGATGTTTGACGTCATCGAGAAATTGTTCGGCATTAGTTGTCAATCCCTGATAATTACATAGCACCGTATTATCAGGCAAATAATCAAATAAAGTTGCTGTCTCGGTAAAAAACAAAGGTAAATAGAACTCTATACCAGAGGGCAAACGACCTTCACTAATATCGCTATAGATAATACTACTGATTAAATCACCGCCAACCTGCTCCCGATACTGTTCACGAAACAATTCAATCGCTTCTTTGTGCGTGGGAAACTCACGCGCCGGCATCATATTAATCTCTTTGATCTTATTCTCACTACGTTGAGTTTCAATATCAAAGGTCTTTATGGTTTCGATTTCATCATCAAATAAATCAATACGATAGGGGTTTTTACTCCCCATAGGGAACAAATCAATAATACTGCCTCGAACACTAAATTCACCATGTTCATAAACCGTATTGACACAACGATAACCCTTTTTATCCAAATCACGCCGAAAATCATCAATATCAATAACCATCTCGGTTTTTAACTGCAAGGTATTGGCATTGATATAATCCACTGGCGCCAGTTTTTGCAATAAACTCATCACCGGAACAATTAACACACCATGTGTTAGCAATGGCAATTGATGCAGAGTATTAATCCGCTCGGAAATAATATCCTGATGGGGTGAAAAGTGGTCATACGGTAAAATTTCCCAATCGGGAAACTGAAAAATCGTGATATCACTAGCCGATAAAAAAAACTGTAATTCATGTTCTAACTGCTGGGCAGATGGCACATCCGGGGTTACCACAACAACAAAATGTTGCTTTTGTTTAATTAACTGGCTTAAAGCTAAAGGAATACTACTGCCATAAAGTTTACCCCAATAGGATTTATATCCAGATTTAAACTGATTTTGAGGTTGAAAAGCAGAAAGTAATAATGAATCGTCTTGTTTGGCCATTTTGAATTTAGCAGTATTTAAAAAGGTGGGTATTTTACCTTGAATTTAAAAGAACTTAAATGAAGTTCATTTCGTCAAATTGGGTTAAAAATTAAATGGGTTATAAATTACGAATGAATTATAGAGTAGAAGAACTAAAAATAAATAATACTGTAAATGCTATACTATAAGCGATCCCCCAAACCACAGGAACTATCGCTTATGGAAAACGCACCGCGCAATCTTAATCAATGGGTCAAGCACCTCAGTAATGAAGAGATGCCGATTATGGCCAATACCGTCAGTACTATAGCCAAGGTTGCCGACAATTTGGAAACTTCCGTTGCCGAATTAAGTCAGATTGTTTTAAAAGATAGTTCCATGACCGCCCGTGTTCTGCGAGTCGCCAATAGCGTTCACTACAATCACGGTTCTTTTCGCAATACGATAAATACTGTCAGTCGTGCCGTCGTGGTACTTGGCTTTGATGCCATTCGCAGTATTTCTTTGACTATTGCCATGGTGGATACCTTATTGCAGGGAGAGCAGCATGAAAGAGTTTTGACGGAGATGGCGCGTTCTTTTCATGCTGCTGTTCAGGCTCGAGCCATTGCGATGGAAACCGGAGATGATTTACCGGAAGAGGTCTTTATTGCGGCCTTATTGTCCCGTTTGGGTCATATGGTTTTTTGGTGTTTTCCTTATGGTCTAACTGATGCTTTAAATAAAGAATTGGAATTGACACCCAATAACGAGGCGGAAGCTGAAAAGCGGGTGTTGGGATTTCCCTTAATCAAATTAACAGTTGCTTTAAATCGAGAATGGCATTTATGTGAATTATTGGAACTGTCAAATAATAGTACTCGACGGAGTCCGCGGGTTGCTTATTTGGATTTAGCAGTTAAATTGGCACGTTCGGTAGAAAAGGGTTGGGAAGATCCGGAAGTCTCACAACTATTGGAAAAATTAGGAAAAATTATTAATAAAGATCCCGAGCAAACACTTACTTTTGTTAGCGAAAATGCCCAATTAGCACGTGATACCGCGATTGAGTTTGGTGCTGCTGCTGCCAGTCGTTTAATCCCCATGCCACCATCGATTGAAGAAGATATTAGCCGTATTATTGAGAATAAAAGTAAAGATTTGGCTCCTGATCCCCATCTACAATTGCATATATTAAGAGAGTTATCGACCATGTTAACCGACAAGGTTGACTTAAATGCTGTGTTTAGCACCGTTTTAGAGGGAATTTATCGTGGCTTACATATGGATCGAGCCTGGTTTGCAGTGGCGGCTTCCGGCAGAAGTCTTACCATTCGTTATAGTCTGGGATGTGATAATCTAGACTTAGGAAATAGCATTATTATCGATTCAGAAGACTATAATAGTAATGTCTTTGTCGACGTAATAAAATCAGAACAAGCACGTTGGATTAAAGAGAAGAACAAAGAATGCCGGAATATGTCTTCTCTGGCCAAGGAAAAATTAGGTGATGAGTTTTTTTTAATGCCGGTATCTTTAACCGGTATTTCACACGGCTTATTTTATTGCGATCGCCACCAGTCTCAAAGTCCATTGGATGAAGAGTGTTTCCAAGGTTTTAGGCACTTTTGCGAGCACGTCTCCATTGCCTTAACATTAATGAAAAAGTAAAGAATAGATAAATTTAATTAACTTATCTTTTCACCTATATCCCATAAGTATCCATTAATAATATTCGCTTCTCCACCAATATATATTGTCATGACCTTGTTGATTTCCTATACTAATCATAGATAAGAGGTCGATTTCTTATCCGTATGGAAGGCTCGTTATTTAAGTTCAAACAATAGGGAGATACTCATGATTGAACCGCATCAAAACTGGTTTATTGCAGTAAAAGACGTAGAAGCTATCACAGACAGCTTAAAAAGTCAGTTAACGGAGATGGGTGTTGAGGTTTTGCATGATAAGTTATATCTTCACGCACACTTTTTTATTCCGGAACCGGTCTATCCTCATGCCGATGAAACATTACAATCCCATGGTTTTACCTTAAGCGATAAACATCCACCAATATGTTCTATCGGATTAAAAGAAGGTTACGACATTTTCGAAAAAAGAGTACCTTTGATAGAAGTGACTGAAGCAAAATCTTTATCTATGTTGGCAGAAAAAGGTGTTTGTATGTCAGGTGGGGCCGGCAAACCACATATACACGTCAAAATTCCACCAGATAAACGTGAAGACGTAATCCAATTGCTTCATAATAATCAGTATTTTGAGAAAACAGATCTACCAACAAGAGGAGGAGGCTGCCACTAAAATATTTAATTTTTAGTTAATCTGCTCAAATAACCAGTTTTTAGTGCAATGCGATATTAAGTATCATGTATAAAGTATTGCGCTAAAAGCGGCTTTTTCTTTTCTATTTTTATTTCCCCGGTCCCAGTATAAATATTATCAATAAAACAGTTGTATTTAAGACCATCTCGATTATTATATAGCACCTTAGTATTCATACGGTTTAAAGCACGATATGCGAATTTTATTATGGTATTGTGAAAAATTTGCCTGGAATCCAGCCATTAAGACTTTGGAAGATGTTCCTGAAGCATTTCCTGGAGATTATCAACAAGCGATTGTTGCCTTTATCCATATTGAACCGAAAGATGTACAAGAGGGCAGTTCGGCTCCGAAAAAACTATTAAAAAACCTTAAATGGTTGGCAAAAAAATGGGATAGTAATAATATTATTTTGCATTCCTTTACCCATCTTGGGGAGGAGAAAGCTGAGCCAAAACAGGCTTTGGCAATACTCGAGTACGTTGAAGAACGACTGATTGCAGTCGAATATAATGTCTGCCAAACACCCTATGGTTATTTTCTGGATCTCGATATGCAAGCCAAAGGGCATCCTTTGGCCCGAATTTACAAAGAGTTTTAATTTAAACAATAGGATTTCCCATAACTATGAAAGCCGAGGAGCTACGTCGTCAACTCATGGAACAAGGTTTGAGAGGTCACGAACTCAATCCCAATCCATACCAACAATTCGAATCATGGTACAGCCAAACTTTACAGTCTGATATAGCCGAACCCACTGCCATGTCTTTGGCAACCGTCGATTCCAATGGTCAACCATGGCAACGTTTAGTTTTATTAAAATTATATGACGAACAAGGATTTGTATTTTTTACTAACTATTCCAGTCGTAAAGCCGAGCATATAAAAGTCAATGCCAAAGTCAGTTTATTATTTCCTTGGCACTCCTTAGGACGTCAAGTGAAAATTACGGGTACTGCCAGTAAAATTTCGGCAGCAGAATCATTTAAATATTTTACTACCCGTCCACGTGGCAGTCAGATTGGTGCCTGGGCATCTGAACAGAGTAAGGTCATCTCTTCCAGAGCACTATTGGATGGCATGGTAGAAAAAATGAAAGGCAAATTTTCTGATGGTGAAATTCCGCTGCCCTCATTCTGGGGCGGGTATCGAATAAAAGCCGAAAGCTTTGAGTTTTGGCAAGCCAGAGAAAACCGTCTACACGATTGTTTCTTTTATCAACCGTCTGAAGACAACCAGTGGACACATGAAAGACTGGCCCCTTAACAAATTGTCCTGACACTGGCCCATTATGTGGGTCAGGCAAGTCGAAATTAATATTGCTTATAACGAGTTAAAATATCCTTTTTAGCATATCATACTCGCTATGCGTGACTATCTTTTATTTAAAAACCATATCCAAATCTGTTTTAAGCTAAACAGCTTATAAATTTTAGTAGTTTGTGGACACCTATTTAGCTTATACAATGAAACCAAAAAAACACACATTTTTTGTGTTGTTATTTTTTATGTTATATGGTAGCTTTAACACACTATTAAACTTGGTAATTAAAATGAACGCACCACGTTATTTTATATTAGAAAATGACGATAATAATTTATCTTTACTTCTTTATATCCTTAACGATATAGGAGAATATAGCTACAAGGTATTTAATCGAACTTCCGAATTACTCGGCGCATTAAAAAACGACACCCCGAGCATAATCTTATGTAAAGTCAGCATTGCCGGATGTGACGTTAGGGAAGTCTGTAATAGTAATCTGGTAAACCAACCGATGATCTTTTTATCCGATCTTTATCAAAGCGAAGAACGAAGAAGTTGTTTTTTGGAAAGCGAACACCCTTACATATCAGCTCCCTTTTATCCGGAAAAATTAATTCCTCATATCCATCAAATCTTGTAAACCTCTATCAATTTAAATTTGAAAATCCCATACGTAAAGTTATAATGCTTCTAAAGTCATTTGACTTGTATTAATGCACTGCAATAATCATTAAAGGCCATTCCGATAACCAATTTTATCAAGTTTGATGAATAATAACGAACCACAGCAGCCCTCGCTTGATCAGTTACTTAGCAATCTTGATAATCTAATCGATAGAAACATTCCTGATCAAGTTACCCCTAAACCAGATACTAAAACCATTACCTATGCAATTGGCGATTTACAGGGCTGTTATGACGAATTAAGAAGGCTATTGGATAAAATCAAATTTGATCCGGAAAAAAATCGTTTATGGTTGACCGGTGATTTAGTCAATCGCGGTCCAAACTCTCTACCCGTCATGCGATTTATTAAAACCTTGGGTAACAGTGCCATTACTGTATTAGGTAACCACGAACTGCAATTGATGGCGGCCGCTGCCGGTGTAGTTTCAGTAAAGAAAAAGGATACCATTGCCGGATTGTTAGAAGCACCAGATATTGATGAATTAATTTATTGGCTTCGGCATCAAGCCGTTATGCATTATGACAAGCACTTAGGTTATGCCATGGTGCATGCTGGTTTACATCCAAAATGGGACCTGCAAACAGCTCTGGAATGTGCGGCTGAATTGGAAAAAGCTCTACGAACTGATAAATATTTTTCCCTTCTAAAGCATTTAAATAATAAATCCCCACTAGAATGGTCATCAAAATTAAAAGGTATGGAACGCCTATGTTTCATTTGTAACTGCTTTACCCAATTAAGGTATTGCGACAAAAAAGGCCGCTTAATTTTGGATACCAATAGTAAAAGCCTATTGAAAAAAGGATATATTCCCTGGTTCAAACTTCCTAAAAGGCTGAATAAAAATCTACCAATCGTGTTTGGTCACTGGGCTTCACTACCAAAAAATGAGGAAATGCCTAAAAATATTTTTCCCATGGATAGTGCATGTGTACATGGAGGAAGCTTATCTGCTCTGTACTTGGAAAAAAATCGATATTACAAGGTCCGTTGTAGAGAAGCTAAAGCTTATAGTTAATAAAAAGCATTAAAAAATAATTCAACTGTCATATTTTCGACCATAAAATACCGTATAATGGGGGATTTTATTAGGAATCTATTATTATATGGCTGCCGGATTTTTCGCCGTTTTTGACGATATAGCAATTTTGCTCAATGCAAAATTGCGTTAATGAGTAAAGAAGAGCTTCAAAAATATGGAAATAAAAAAATTCTCCATTTTATGCCGAGTATAATAGGAGGATTACTTACCGGTATTATTATGGTATTGGCTATGGTCAAATTGTTATTGTTGTTCAAACAACAGGTACTACCAAACTAAATCAAAGGAATATTGAAGTTTATCAATTTAAATTAAAGCTATGATGGGTCGCAAACATAATAAAAAAAATACAATAATCGATGTTAACAAATACAATAACATCAAAAAAAATGGCCATACAAAATTTGATGCATCAAGCCCGTATACCTTCTTTGGCGGCATAGTTGTTTACATAATTGCGGTTTCATTTATTATCGTTGGAATTCCCTGGAAAGGAATTGAAACCAAACCGATTCCTCTTGAAGACCTACCAATGGCCATACCGGCTTTTATTTTTCTTTATATCATCGTTTACGGAATTCTTTATATTTTTGATAAACGACGCAAGACAAAAAAAAATTTAAAAAGACTATAAACACGAATCACTCGATTAAAATATCCCTTAAAACGGTATAGGGAATAGGGCTGAAAGATAAAATGGTTACCGAAATATCTCAATATATGGCTTGGCACAAGCTATCTTAAATAAATAAAAAAGGTGAAAACGGAGTTCAGGGGATATAAAGAAAGCCGTTTCCACCCAAAGTTATCTGCCCAAGGGGGAGGTGGCAGATAAATACTTTAATACATAATGGGCTTTACTAGTGGAGCACTGTATAGTATGTGATGAGTGTTACATTATTAACCTACTAATTTAAATTAACATTTTAGGCAAAATTTACCCCCCCCTTTTGGAAGTTTATTGTTAAAATTATAAATGTTAGAGTGACGAAATAGTTTGAATTAGCACAAGAAGTTGGGGGGAGGCTGAAAATGGTAACATATGAATTACCTAATGGTCAGATAAAAATTCTGCAAAACGACATAGCCGAAATCATTTTTAACGAAAGTGCCCATATCGATAAAGTGACACTCGATAAGTATCTACGTTTTCTAATAACACATCTTGAAGCCCCATTTTCATTACTTATCAACATCATTAACAATTATTTAACTGATAGTTATCTGCTAAAGCACTTAGCAACCTCAAAAGAAATCAATGTAATAGCGGTAATTTCTAATAAAAATAACACTACTGCGATTAAAGAAAATATGGATTCATACCACGGAACAAAAAGTTGGAATTTAATGATTTATTCAGATAGAGAAAAAGCTCTGAATTGGTTACTCCAGGAACAAGACTATATCCACCTTCAAGTACTCAATAATATATACGTTGAAACTAGAAATTAATCTGGACCTATCTATCGCATATTATTTTTCGTTAAAGGTAAATTTTTATTATAATCGGAGTTGGTATAACGACAGACTTGGAAATTTTTGCTTTTAGGGGGTAAAAAAAATGATAGAGTTAAGACAAAACGACCCGGATGTTGATTACGATGCTTTTAACGACGGTTGGAATAGCCGTATAGAACATAAACAAAAAAGCGACAATCCTTTCGGGCTTAATAACTGGAAATATTATGAATGGGAAAAAGGGTGGTTAGAGGCCGATAAAGCCATTAATACCGAAGAAAAATAATCACACCAAGGATTACAGTATACTCAATACTAATACACCTGATAAAAACCCGGAGCATCGCCTTTTATATCCCTATCGCTGGGAACATAGCTTTGATCGCCTAAATAACTTTTTCATTATAATCACCGCTAATCAGCATAGGGAAAATAATTTCTTCCTTTAGCCTTACACAGAAAGGACAATGGTGCTGGGACACAATAAGAAGAATTGGCAGATTATCCTGACTTGACGAAGCAGCGAGTTGAGGTTTGTACAAGCATTAACCAATATTGAAAAGAAATGGAGTAGGGAAGATTTAGACCCGATTGAAGATGATATTACCTTTCGAAAGGTGAAGCCCAACCAAATCTCAATTACTTATAGGCCCGATAATAAGCCTACTAAATATCAAAATTTATATTCATGTGGTTCTAGAAATGTTATCAAAAAGGAAAAAAAGCAATTCTATAAATGGAAAGATGCTAATGGACAGTCTCATTTTAGTGATAAATTTCCAGAGCCCAATGATTACCGTGATTTAGTCCTTCAGGATTTAAAATCCAAAAACTTTTTTTCTTTAAATTTAGACAAACGCAATTCAAAACTTCCTCCGTTTGTTTCTGAACGGTTGAAAAGGGATGTTAATAAGAGTTGGCTCCAAATCCGCCATCAATCACAAAATTCTCTGTAGCCCGATGGTAGCAACATTTACAGAAGGTGGGTGCTTTATATGGGGACGGTAGGTGGCTTTTATATTTCCGGTAGAAATGAAGCTGTGGTATATAGGGAGAAATGTTGAACAAATGTATAAAACGTCACGGCATAAGGCAACCCATACAATAGTATATGGTGCATTTGGACAAGTTCCCAGGGCGAGATCATTTAAAAGTACTTGACATCAATAACTTAAGTTGATCTAATTTTGTATTTCAATTATTTGGGATACAGATGAACGCAAGTATAGTAAAGCACTTTTCAAATTTACAGGATTACAGAGTAGAAAGAAGAAAAAGACACCAACTGATTGATATCATTGTATTGAGTGTAAGTGCCGTTATCAGTG